>Ga0157363_1003595_pt1 | contig 14042 bp, 9 predicted proteins | sample AttsexASBM1_FD_111477 | JGI IMG/M metagenome (GOLD analysis project Ga0157363, IMG submission 111477) | Fungus gardens microbial communities from leaf cutter ant in Ribeirão Preto, State of São Paulo, Brazil - Atta sexdens ASBM1 | ecosystem: Host-associated > Fungi > Mycelium > Unclassified ...
TATATTCTTACAAAGAAAGAGATAGTACTCTCAACTTGAATTTTCGCGGCACTGCGTGCCTTCGTTTCCGCGGAAATATTGAAAATGTCATTTTAGCTCTGTCATATTTCATACGGTATAAAACCAGCGCGCATATCAGGCGCAGTACTTAAGAGCACTCAGGTAAGTGCATTCAAAAATGTATGACGCCCTTTGGTTTTCGCGGAGAGAGCCGGTCGCATACGTATAGGATAAAGGAAGGAAAGCCAACCAGAGTCATCGCGGCGTTCATTTACGTACGAGAAACCATAAACCCTGAATTTAAGCCATATCTTCCTACCGAACAATCCGAATGAACCAGTACGCAATACCGGTACGTGTTACCGTGGTTTACACGGATATTACCATTGCAAAGGCAACGTCATAAATTAGAAATACTGTAAACGCTGTTTTCGTATTCAAGTGGCGATATGAATCGGTGATATCTTTAATCGTCGCTGGTATAGCTGCGGATCGGCCGCCAGCTTGAAATCCGTTCAATCATGAATTTTTATCGTCAAAAACGTGATATCTGATTCCGTGATTTTATCATTAGAACGTAATTCACATCGAGCAAATCCATAGAAAAATGTTCCCTCTTATCGTTACCGAAAGATATCGACATTTTTAACGAAATCGATTTGTGCAAATTTTTGATTGCATTAAATCAAGCAGACTCGTTGTGGTAAACCTCAATAATCGATTGATATCCCTCGGGTGTTAAATTATATATCGTGACGCTAAACCCTCAAAATGGTTATCCATTTGTCAATTAGCTCTCGATAAGTAAATCACATAGCCCACGGCGATATCGCGATATTGCGATATACTAAAAATACCATGTCTACGCGATGAACGAGAATGCGGGTAATTTTAACCGTTGAATTTTGGATTAGAAGGTAGAATATCAATGCGCCCTAGTCGCGAACTTGATAATTCTGCGGCGCGGCGGGCAATAAGCAAAATGCTTTCCCGATACAGGGTTTCACGAATATTTATGAATATTTATTCGCGCATTTACCAACAACAAGGTATAGCCGACGCCTATAATGTGTAATTAAACCGGAGAGAGAGGAGTGGTCCAATATATCTGGAGGGGCAAAGGGGGGTGCTAATATGGTCTAGACACATGGAGCGAATGGCAACAGTGGGGGAATGCGTAGCCCGTTAACAAAAAGTTATGTAACAGGTCCTCGCGAAAATTGAGTAAAACCGGCCGCTAATTTGAATTTATGGCTCTTTTAATGCCTTTGTCACTTTCGGCGGGCGATGTGGTTTGAAGCTCTTTGTGAAGTATATTTACGCCCTTGGGAAGGGGTATTATACGAGCAACGCCCATATATCGACGCGTTCATCCAAAAAAGAAGAGAAATATGTATACTCTATGTAGTTTTGCGCGGCATAATGGATCCAACTAATGGAAAGAACATTATTCACGTTTCGAATTGCAGACAAAAGCGGAACGTTTATACATTGCTGTTCTACTGGTTTTCGTATTAAAAGCGAAAATTTACAAATAATATCACGGGCGATATTAAAATAGGATGGCTTCTCCGAGCGTGTTAAAAATAATTGACCGAAAATACGTGCAAATATGGGAAACTACTACCTCTCGGAGAGAGATCTTATCTGTTTCATCGAACGATTATCGTTCTGCCAGGACACACAAACGATGCTTCTATATAAGTCTGAAATGCAGACAGCGTAGCTAGTCGTAATCTACATATATTGCGTAATCTGGAACGATAATGGTCTAATAGCCAATGCAGGTCTCCTTATCGTTCTAGCGCAATAATAATTGAGAAAAAGTTGCTCGTTATCTTAGAAACGGAACGACTATGCAGCATGCATGCGCACTAGAGTCTCATGCATATGATTATCAGGTATACATGTTCGTATAATTTATATAGATGCAAACGTGAAGGGTTATAGCGTGTCTAATACGTTCTAAATTCATTTCGCGATCACTTACGAGCGATCGTTTTTAAAACGACATTATTAAAACGACATAGCTCGCGTTTTCCTTTTGCGCCTAATGAGTTTGCTATAATATTATTAAACCTGTTTTTGTCGTGATATGTTGATATATTAATTAATTTATCTCCCTTTATTAAATACTCGATTGCACGTAATTGACAGAAATACACAGTGACAATTGTTTAAACTGCAATGTAAAGCTGTTTATGTAATATCATTATAATATAATCATTTGTCTTGTAGACACTATAAATTGTCAAATTTATAGTGTCTTGAAAATTTCAATTAATATGTACCGAATAGCATTTTATTAATAGGTTATATAATGAAAAATTATGTATGATTGGCCGATAACAAATCTGAGAGAGAATCGGAATAAGTAATATTTCACGACGATAAGACATATCGGAACATTTTTAGTTGTAGACAAGGAGCGCTGCACGAAGTGCGGGCGTCAGTATGCTTATCATCGAGGTAGGGGTTGTAACGGTGCGGATTAGTATGGCTTGGCACGCAATGCGTTGGGAATGCAAGCGTCCCCGTGAACGAACGAAGCGAGAAACACGCAGACTATTCTACACGCACCCTGATCGATCAGCGTGTCATAATGCGCTAAACTGGAGTCCAGATAGGACACGTGCTTCTGCGTACGTCATTGTTGATTCATGGAAAAAAGATGTGAGACAAGTATCCATAAATTCGAATAGAAGTTAATACGGTTGACGTTGTAAAATCACATCATCATATCACAATCTTAGACCTACCATTCCTAATATACATTTTAAATCATCACGCAAACTCGTAAAAATAAAATCTTAACTTCACTGTGCAAAAATTTGCAGTTCCATCATATAAATTTTAGATTAAAATATCGACAGGCAGAGAAAAAGGTTCTACCTTTTCCATCACAGAAATATCCTCCGGTATTTTATTTACAAATAAATTGAATCGCTCAATGACCGGTTGCTTTCTATAAAAAGGAAGCCGAAAGCCGTATTTTGCTGGAGAGACGTTATAATACTTGGATACGTATCGGGCACAAAGCACTTTTCGTGATACCATACTGTACAAACGCGGCGCGCGCGCTGCGAGTAGTAACTACTACGATGTTCCCGGCGCAACTTTGTTATCCGCGACAGTGAGGAATCCCCGATCGTGAAAAAAGGTAGAAGTATATGGGACGCGGGTGCAACGGAAAAACTCTCTCGATGCCGAACACAAAGGGTTCTGCCGGGCATTCTGGCAGCTTTGAACTCGCGACAGAGAGAATAACTCAACGTACCAACGCCGAGCAACGTATTTTTCTTCGCTAACTGCTATTTCGTGTTTTATTCAGTCCTTTTTTGCTCTATTTCATCCCTGCGCTCCACCTCCCTCGCACGCGTGGCCTGTCGGCTCGGGTGCATTACCGTAGGCGGTATCCGGTTTCGCCGGAATCGCGTATCCCGCGGAAATCTGCCGAATAAATAATCTCGAAGAACTGTGTGCGTCGGTTAGGGGAAGAAGCCATTACGTATATAATAAAATATCGTACCTAACCATCATTGGAGACCATGCAGACTGTGAGCAAATATTTTCGTCCATTTAGGCAAGCCGCGGGCAGTATCAAAGCGCACTCGCGGATCCATCGTAACATAAATATTTTACGAACAGAAGTGGTCCGCATGTCGCGTAGATATTGTATTTATTTGTATATTTTAAATAATTCAAATGTTCCGTATAGTTTGTATTTTCAGAAAAATTCTCGCGATATAGCTGCTTTTATTTAAACAAATAATTCATAAAAATTGGCACAGCGAGATTTCGACTACCACTACTTCCTAGAATAGTCAATATCGGAAATATTATTGTACGTATGTGTAGTAAATTAAATTTGGTAGAGAGGAAAAAAAATATTATCGAAAATATTCCATATATTTTAGAAGAAGCTTCACTTTAAATCCATAATTGGAAAAACTTTTAAGAGAGAGGAGGTCTCCGGGTCATGCTTCCCACAGGATGACGTGGAAGTTCGCTTAAAGAGAAAGCACCCTTTGCCGGCTCCATAACTTTCGATCTTCCGTTTCGTTTTAATTATTTCATCTCCGCCCCCGGGCGCTAAGAATACTAAGCAGTTTCATTATTCGCTGGCTGATTCCCGTTAAATCGCCGTCGGTTTTTCTCCTGGTTTCATTATCCGCTGTGGACGGAATGTAAATGAGTGGGCGCTGCTAACGCGCGAGATTTTTGAGCAAGACGCAATCCAATCCCTTTCGAAATAACAGGGAGGGATGCTTTTAAAATGCATAATGTTATTGTTCCCGTGTGGAATATGACGGATTCACTAATTGAAATTTGTTAACATCGCGTCCGCATGCGGCGCAATAATTGCATGTAGTCATGCACGATATTACGATGATTACACGGAAATAATTATACGCGCGATACGAAAATGTCGCGAGCGTATACAAAATCATACGGAGCGTCTCTATTCGAGGACGCGATGTAATGCGCTTTTTAATTTGGCGCTCTGTTGTCGTACACGGTGATAATAATCATGGCCGTTCCATTGGGAAAGGGAATCCCGAAAATACAATTCGTACAACAGTTTGTATTATCTTCGGCATAATACATGTCGCGTTACACAGACAGATAGAATTTATTTAACGCGCTTGTATCATCGAATAATTAATGAGGATTAACGATAGTCGCGCTTTGCGGCGGTCGCCGCGATGTTATTTTGAAACAAATGAGCATTCAATGCAATTCGCGAATACTGCGTCTAACGAGCCAAATATGAAACGACATTGATTCTCAATCTATAAATATTTTAAATTACTTTTTTCTTGTTTCATCTAAATCTCGATTTTACTTTTTATTTTTATGCGACACAAATCTCGTTTTCCCTTTTATCAAAAGTTTAAAGTAGATTGTTTCTCTCATAGCAACCGCGCAACCAATTTTGCAAAAAACAAAAACTTAAAAGTTTCTCATCGGTGTGCTTTTCGATCGATTTACAGCGGCGATGTTTAACGCTGCATCTCCGGCGATTTCTCAGACGTTTGGGACGCCATCGGGGACGAAAACCCGACCGCCTCGTAGCTTCAGGCGGTAGCAATTTTATTAGGTTCTCTCCAATTGACTCTATATTAAATTTAGAGGATTCCCGCGGGAGCACCCTCCACCTTAGTCACTGCGACCGCCGTCACCGCTGCCGTCTCTCCCTCGTCTTCGCCCTCGTCGGTTCCTTCCGTTCCTCGATGGTCGCATCTTTTCGACTCTCCTCGGGGACTCCCGTGAGGATGCACGTGTTGAACCGCCTCCAGCCGCGCGAACACCGTGACGTGCAATGTTTTTGGACACCCTATAACCCTGACGCGTACTCATAATATACTGAATGCATACAGGGGTATCCTTAGATTCAAATCGAATTATTCACTCGAAAGAAGGAATCTACAATTCTCTCGAATAGTATATTGATATCTAACCAGCTGATGCAGCCGAATACGAAGCTCTAATTAGAGTAGCTTATCCCTAGAACTGAACCTCCGTTTTTCGCTGGAGCAGAAAATTATTTCGCTTCGTATTATTTCTCGTGTCAGATTGTCGGTGTATTATCGAGACTATTTGTCGAGGTGAGAAAATATCGATCATCATTTGTGCGAGAAAAGTGTGTCCGAGATGTATGTTCCATCTACCAAGATGAAGTTTGGAGATTTGTAGTGTCAATAAAGTAGGTATCAGCAATATATGTACTAGGTACCACAAATGCTTTAATAGATAAATTCGTATTTTAACGTGTGAACTCTAAATGTTGCATAATTTTTGTATCTTTTTTAACTAGTTAGTTATTCTAGGCAAAACAGCTAATTCACTGAACTTTACAACTTTATACATTCGACATTTATTGATGCGATTGAAAGCTAAATAATGGATTGCGCCATTAATAAAAAAAAAGTAATTCGGAATCTCGATTGAATTTAATTTTTTGCTTATTTAATTAAAAACTGATTTTAAATTTAAATTGAATTGAATTTAATATATTTTTCAAACTGTGTAAAAAAACGAAATTAAAAAGCAATGCAATTCTCTTGGTAGACGAATCTCGGGAAATATACGGCGAGATTAAAACACCAAGAATCATTTTAAAGTCTGCGCTCTGATACGAGGCGAAGTTAAAAATTGGCGCAGCCTCATGTGTTAAGGCATTTGTGGCATCTTGTGTACTTTATGTGCGGATCAATGACCGAAGCCTTCGGGTAACTGAAAGGCTCTCGAGAGCTTCTGTCTCTTTTTCCCTCCACTACCTCTTCCCGTTTTCTTCTTCGTTCTCCTCTTCCGTCTCTCGAGGTCGTATCAGCAAAGCCCTCACGTCGTAATCTCCGATATCCAATTGATTTTCCAGCTGGTATGCTTCAACATCGCGGGAGACGTGGCATCCTACTATTCAATTAAAAGTTTCCCATTCCTCCAACCTACGCCACGCTACGTCGTTCACGTTTTTCTCACACTAGCGTTCTTTTTCGCTCTTGTCAAAAGGCAACAATCGCAGCGAAAAAGAATTACTGTCTTTCTCTTTTTCTCTCTTTCTCCTACGATAGGTGTCGAGTGCCACAAAAGGGCTTCCACAGGAAGATTCCCTCGAGCTGTATTTTTTTTCTTGTAATAAAAAGCACTAGGTCCTCCAGGCGACCAAGTAACCTCTTTCATCCAACCTCCTCATCAGTGCACCGGCCAAATTTCGAGGGTCGGCAATGCCGACGCTCTTCGCGCGTAGATTTTAATTTCAAATAATAAGAGTGGGGCTTAAAGCTGACTACTCGAGGAAAGAAACTTTAGTATGATTTTCCTTGTTATACCGCTTCTCCTGACCCTGCGAATGATTTGTTCCCTTGCGCCTGCCTTTTTGCAATTAAAAGTTTAAAGAAGGGATTTTCTCACTGTCGCTAACAGTGGATCGATTCTTGCAAGAAGTTCGCCTAAGACTTCTACAGTGAAGATGTCTTGAAAACTAAAATCAGATATGAAATTCGACTTTCTTGGAAAGAGACTTGCAGCTTCTTGATATGCAAAATCTCTTTCGTGTACGTTAGTCATTTTGCTGATGGTATCTTTTAGGCATGATTCTAAAAGGTTTAAGCTAACAGCTGAAAATTTTCTCGAATGAAAGTTAATGAAGCATACCTATGGATACGCGGGGAAACTGTAAGCGCGACATTTTTCTTCCTTACGTAATGCCGATGCCAACGATGGCTATGTGAAAAGCGCGTCTGAGGGAAATCCTCAATGATGTGCACAAAGCCCTATCTCGTGTAAGGGATCTCGAGCCGAAGTACGACGGAACTCCAGACGCGACAGCGACAAACCGCTCACTATTTACGGCCTACTTCTACAGTTTATCGCTGAAGAAAACGATAGAAAGAAAGAAAGACTATTAAAGGATTAGGAAGCGGTACACGTTCGTGGTTTGTTTTTTAAGAACTGATTCGAGTACAAGTAATCGATAGACGACAATCTTCTATATTTCAAAGAAGGTATAACATAGCGACATGAGCACAGATCACGATTTTTTGGCGAACGTCAGCATAATATAGATTAAAACGGGCATCAATGTGGAATGAGATCGAATAACCTGAGATGTATCATCAACAGTGCTTCGCAAATGCCAAAGAAAATCCCTGGTCGCGAACCAGGGACATTTCAATGACGACGTTGGCAGTAGGAAAGTCCGTTTCTCGTGCAGAAGAGGACAAGGGAGCGAAATGATCGCGTTTCATGTTGCTTCTTTTCGGTCGCGGTGGTTGATTCGACGCTGAGCTGCGAGGGAGGGGACGGGGAGTACCGGGCTATTAGAATGTATTATGCATGCGAAATGGTGCGGTTTCCTCGAAATCACTGGTGCCGCGCCGCTCCCGGATGAAGGAGTTTTGCGGTGACGACGTGGAAGTCTGCCAACCTTCGTAGGTGGGTGGTCTTTTAGCGGCCGGCGGCCCGTTCCAATGGGAGCTGAAATATTGAAGAAATTATATCGCCCGAAAGGCCCCGTAACCGTTTAAATAATCACGAGCGCGTACCGTCCTCCTTGCACAGAGAGACACGAATCGTGGATACGGTGGGACGGTTTTCCTCGCCATCGTTCGATCGAGACCCATCTTCGTATTGCCACGGAGATGAAGTACACGAAAGGGAAGCACGTATACCCGTATGAGCTACTTATCGATAAAAGGCGGCACCAATGGTCGTAAAAGTGATGGATTTTTGGGGCACGACGATCTTCTACGCGCAACTGGTGACGACTTAATAAACGCATCGATAGTTTTCGAGCACACATGTTACGCTGATTTCTCCGACAAAAGTAAATCGTTCTACCATTTACAACACGATTATAAGCGCGCGTACTATAATGTTACGCGAGCAACCTGCGTCTACCTCGTATGTCTTAACTGTCTCGCCGCCCTGAGCCGCGTCGCTGAAAAAGTACGTGGCACGCTTCATACGACGTATATAACTCGAGAGTGATCATAAACAGGATTCCCCGGGGAAATGACTTCTGTACATACATACTTCTGCGAAAATGTTTTACGGGTAGATTCTACAAGCACGTACGACGCAACACACGTCTTCATGGAAAATAAACTGGTAGTGTCAAACGCCGCAAGTTTAGGAAATTACCGTATGCGTCGATAATCGTATCTCTCGGTGAAAAACGTCATGAAGGAACTTTCCTTCCTCTTCTATTTTTTTTTTTACACGCAGTCGTTGCGACTATTTTTCGTCGCTACCTCATGGTCCGGCGATTTAAAATTCCGTGCGAATCGCGGCTCCATTCGTGTTCTTTAAAGCAAAGCTGGCTTCAATCCGAAAAGAGTTCTCTCCCCTCCATGCAGCTACCGTGTCGTCGGTTCCTGACAAATACGAACAATTCCGTATGTCGGCGGCGCAACTACACGACAGTACGACAATCTGTTCTGCGACTAACGTATTCCAGACTGTACAGAAACGGGTCTTTCGGCGGAATATGTGCAACAAGCACGTTCACATTCTATGCCTATTGCTAAAAGGCTGTCAAATTTACACGAATAAAAAAATATTTTCTTCTTTTAAATTTGTTTTCTAACTAGAATATTCTCACAATATGTATATGTACACTCTAAAAAATATTTAATACCATAATGATGCCTATGTAATTCTTACCGTGTTGACATTAATATTAATAACTCTATTTAAAATCCATAGAGTTAAATTTACATTAAGTTAATATCAACACAACGAAAATTATATAGACATGGTATTAAATCACATTGATATTTTTAGAGCGCACGTAATTTGCAAAAAATGCTGTATCAGTTAATAAATTATAATTATTAATATTTAAAATTGAAAAAGTCAGAATTGCTACCGAAAGCTCAAAATCAAGATTTCAGTGAATAAAGTTTTTTTACATTAGGAAAAATAGAACTGAATAAAATATTTTCCGAGAAATGTACTTATAAAGCTGCAGGCGCGTTTTCTGACTGCTGCTTTAATTTGTAAAAGATTTATCCCTTCGTATATTCCTGTTCTGAATTTAGTTTATAAAGGAAATAATCCATTTTATGGGAATAAACGAAGACGTAATATGTATTCCAGGTGTACGAATGAAACAGCTAAAAGAATTAGCTGTGAAATAGAACGGTGCGATAAATGTGCACGAAGAGAGGCTATTTGCGACTAATACACGTACGTATTACTCTCTGATTATTCTGCGGCGCGAGATAACGACGCTATCGTGGAAACGTGTGCGGAACAAAGAGAAATAATCCGTCTCTGCGGCAATTTCGTAACTCTGCCGGCCGGCGCCGCCGGATCGTACCCGTTTGTATCGTGGGCAAAAAGGACTCTGCTTTTCGTGCACGTATGGAGGTGTATCGACGGCGATTCGTTTCGCTTTAAGCCCCGCTCTCGCCTGATCCCCTCGGGGGCTGAAAATGATCCCCGATAACTGGAACCAGCATGATACGTCCTAGGTAAGCCGATGTGAAGTCATTTGAGCGAGACTTTAAGATTCTGCTATAAAATTTAAGGTGCATGACGGAAGGTGCATGATGCATCACTTTGTTATGCGTTCAATTGTTATCGCTGTCAAAATGGTTGAGACCTTTTATTTCATGGATAACTTTTCCGAATTTATTCTTTCTTCTACAAAACAAAAATGTATAAATAATTATAATAGTAATTATAAAATATTAATTATTAAACAAACTAATGTATATTTATTATACACTAAAATAAATAAATATACACTAATATATTATCTCTCTAAATTTCTTGGAGTGAAATCTCAATCTAAGAGAGTGAAAATACAGTCATTTTTTTAAGAAGAGTGAAAATATTTCACTTCTTGAAAAAGAGTGATTACTGTTACTTTTTTGGAGTGAAAATTGTCATTCTTATTTAAGAAGTGAAATATTTTCACTCTTCTTAAAAAATGACTACATTTTCTTTTGAAGTGAGATTTCATTCCAAGAAATTTAGAAAGATAACATTATTTTGATAATAATTATTATTGCTTTTAACTCAGAGCTTATATTGAAATATATCTCCATGAAAAAAAGTTGCGAAACAAAAAGTCTCATTCTGACAGTCAGTTGTAATGTCGACTGTATATCAATACCTGTACTTATTATAATTTCGCATTTATAAAATGTATGGAGAAGTCTTTATTTCTGCACTCATGTGTAAATGCAATAAGACTAAAAAGTTTCAAACCAGGTCATCCGTAGACGGTCGGCCTAGTAGATGTTTTACCACAACGCTCTCGGCGGATTTTCGCTACAATTTAGATCAGACCCTTCCACCTATGATGAGTTTGTGGAGCTCTATCAATTTCCAAGGGCATAACCCAATTCCGCGCAAATTTAGATACAAAACATGATATAAAAGGGAATATAATCAGGAGGAACTTGATCAATGTATGTTTTCTTGATTTATGTCTATCATTAAATTCTCATTCGTATGTCAAACGTAAATTACAATGTACTAAATTTTAGTAATGCATTTCAATATTCTGTCAGTGTGAATTTATTAGAAAGCTAAGCTAAATTATTATCCAGACGTATAATAAATTTATAAAAACATCTACGTTGGGTAATAAAATCTCAAGCATATTTATTTAAGTCGTAGCTCACTCAGCCGCGCTCCAACTTGGAACTTTTCCGAAGTCGTTCTATAATTGAAGCACAAGGACTTGGAAAGAAGGCCGCGAACATCAAAGCCTCTCGAGACTACCATCGTCGGAAAGACGGTAATATCTGGCGCCCGACTTTACAACCGGGGACAGCGTGCCAGAACCACCTTTTAATTATTATTGCCGTAACTCTGGAGTTCTCGTAAAATATTTGTTTCAATCTCCGAGCGGACGCGCGGCAACGTCACCGCGGTCGCATTCACTATCATCGAATAGCAAGGCTTGGCAGCTAAAGGTTGATCGAGGTCAATGCTTTAGCATTACGAGAGGAAATCGAACGATACATGAACGTGATGACTTTATGCGTTGTTAAGCGTGACCGTTCTCGCTCGTCCCGCATGATGAATAACCCCCGGTTGTCGATAAAACCGAAAACGAGGCGTCGAAATTCCGCGGCGCCATTCGTGCGGATAAATCGACGATGCGTAGATAATGCGTTCACCAGCGTTTCACAGCACTCGATTTCTCGCGGCTCTGCTGGTTCGTATCGGGATAGATACAAATAGAAATTCGTAGTCTTTCGGGTGAGTCAGATATCCACAAAAGCAAGACCTAGTCGGATATTCCATGTGCAGCATAACGAAGTTATATCCACATCTATTTCGTCATATCTCCTGTTGAGGATTAAAAGTTTTAATACCTCAGTATCTTCTCGCGATAATCGAGTAACCGAACAGATTTAATCCGATGAGAATGGCTCACGTTTTCGATCGGGTGCGCGTTTTTACTCGGATCTATTTTTTTTCTGCTTTCCTCTCATCCCCCGCATTTTGTTCTTCTTGAAAAATCGGCGCGCGGTCGCGTACGGCGATTTTCATAAGCGAACAGCAGACTGAGAGATCGTCAGATTGCTCTGTCCTTTTCGCCAACCGGTGCTCTACGAATGAACACTTTATGCAGATCTACCTAGCATCACGCAAGCCTCGTGAATTTGGCATAGAAGCACAGAGTTGAGCTAGCAGGCAGGCGAGCGGGTGGAAGGATGGGTAACCGGTAATTGTAGGTTGGCAGAGATTCAATGTAGGTAAATACGCCGATCCCAGTCGCCGCAAGGGCCAAGCGATACCGGCGTGCACGTAGGCACCAGGCCATGTGCTACCGGTTCCTCCCACGCTCGACTATCAACCCTCCCTTCACTTCCTTTCCACCCATCTTCTACGCCAGCACATCCCAGCACTATCACCGACATCGGCGGCAACTGCTACACTCCCGCCCTCCGCCACTCTCCGCTTTTCTTCTTTGGTAAGGGGCCAAGAAACTCCAATCTGTCCGGCAGGTTACTCTTAAGCCCGTTCCAGATGGACCCAGCGCGAGCAAGCTCTCCAACCCAATCCACAGCGCGGATGCTTTTCCCTCGCCATCTTGCTGCCACTTGATATTTCCTTCGGAACCAACACAGGCTCGTCGACACTTAGCCGACTTGAGGAGGGGGATTCGTAAAGCGTGCCAAATTTCATCTCGTGGCAAGATACAATGGCTCCGGAACCATGTTGCAAATAAAACGCGACGTGACAGAAACAATCGAAGTTTTTTTCTTCGGCAGAGAATTATCATTCAAAGATATATGGGTAATATTCCTTAATTCGTGTAACATTAATAAATTATAAGAAGAGATACATAGCTTAATATAAAAAATATATGCATCAAATTTTCTAATATCAATATCTTATTTAATGTCGATTCTTATACAGTTAGTGAGTATGTCAGCAGTTTTCTAAAAAACCGAATACTTTGATAATTGAAGTTCTATTTTAAAAACATATTCGCTATTATTATTGATTAGCTGTTGTCGAGACATGCTACAAAATTTTGCTTAAAGATTTGGGTAAAAAAAGTTTTCACATCTTTTGAATGTGCTATAACAATTTCAAAGTAAATATTCGAAATTTCTTGAAGCTTCATCTTTATGAATACTTCAGATATTTTAAATTAGATTTGTCTCCGAAGATCAATCCATCGATCGATGTCATTTTACGTTTGTGAAAATCTCGTAAAAACTACGTCTCGTGGAAAACATGACGACAAGCTATAATCAATAATAATGGTGATTGAACGCCGTCCGTTACATTCAATAAATGCATTTTATTGAATGTAACGGACGGTATTTAATGTTGTTTTAAATTATTGAATACTAAAGTACTTTAAATTATTGAATGTAATTTTAAAATATAACTTCAATTTTTAATATACTCAGTGTTTTCACAGAACAACTGACAACACTCTTGCATCATTGACTGTATAATATATTACTTGCTGAATATATACATTATAATACATACAATTGTACGCATATTCTTACTATTAAAATGAAAGATCCATTTAAGAAAATCTTTCCCGATCTATCAGCCACTTCTCTTTTTTCCTCTCTTTCCTCGACGAGGCGAACCGCGATATTATAAATAAATCAATTGGAAGGATCGAAGCAATCTTGACTGGACACGTGGCGATGGAGTTTCGGGATAGCGTTATCGTATGCAATTTATAAGCTCTTCTCTCTCGCATCTCGCACCACCATTTCCACCGTCGTCACAATCGCTACCCCGAGAGATGGAAGTAGCAACGGCCGCACCCGCCACCCTATTTCGCGGTCCAGTGACGCTCAGGAATTTGCCAATTGGATTTTCTCCGCCTGCCCACCGTTCTTGGTACCCGGGATGTACCGTTAGATGGTGCAGAAGGTAACCAACACGGTTATCATAGCACCGATGGAAAGTCCGTGAAATCCCATCGGCTTCGGAGAATTCGGTTTTACCGCCTTAGCTATCATTCCTTCTCTCTCCCCGCCCCGTCATTGCTTGGGAGAGGCCACATTTTGCGTGAATCTCAGAAACTCTATCTAAAA
>Ga0157363_1003596_pt1 | contig 14039 bp, 8 predicted proteins | sample AttsexASBM1_FD_111477 | JGI IMG/M metagenome (GOLD analysis project Ga0157363, IMG submission 111477) | Fungus gardens microbial communities from leaf cutter ant in Ribeirão Preto, State of São Paulo, Brazil - Atta sexdens ASBM1 | ecosystem: Host-associated > Fungi > Mycelium > Unclassified ...
AGGAATCCATGAGCAACGAGAATTGATCTTCTTTACAACGAGAATTGATCAAAGAATTAACGATTTCTGCGGGTCGATTCATGATTCTCGAGAAGGGATGCGGAATTCGTGAAATCGAGCAATTTCAACGGTTTCTTGCCGCGATAGTTGTTTACAATTTCAATACTTTTGGTCGCGGCGAGAATCCATTGAACAGCTGCGCGTCTCTTCTCACTAGGTTATGAATCTTTATTCCAATTAAACATAATGTTTTACAAGCGTTCGCATCATTATCAACCGGTTTTCAAGGGAGATATTGCATGATGTGCAACACCGAGTATCGGAATGGTAAAGAACATCGTTGCGCGAAAAAAATGTCCACGATGTTATGCATTTCTGTCATGCGAGGATTCCGGCGCCGAGTTGGTTGGGTGCGATTCGTGTAATCGTATGTTCTTCGGAAATTCTTGTTTCGAGCGTCATCGAATGATAAGATCTCCCGAAAATCGCAAGTATTTGCAAATCCGTTAGAATTTACAACGACTGTGGACGCTTCGTGAAATCAAATCCGTCATCATGACGTTATCTTTTGTAAAATTTGCCGCTCGTTGCAAACTTCGAATCATTCTTGTTACATACAGCCTCTTCGTCGGAAAGTCATAGTCGTGATGGGAAGACTCTGGAGAAGGGACGAGTGTTGGAACAATACAAGAAGAAAACTAAATAAACGACGAGAATGACGTCGAAAGTGCAAATGATGCGTGAAGTAAAAAAGATAAAAAAGATCGCATTCGTGTTCTACGACTTCAAAATCCGACACGCAAGAGACGCTCAAAGGAACGGAGAATGTAAAGATGTACATACCGACTCTTTGCGTCGCGCAACAAATTTATGAAACGTACGCGGAAATATAAGAAACGTCGATGCGTTGTCGTTGGTACGATGTGCGTGAATTTGTTTTTTGCGATGATTTGGTAAAAGAATTTGTAGATTTTACAACGAATGTCAAAATATTTTAACAAAATAATTTGTAACGCGAAAACGTTTGACGTTCAATTCATCTTGAAATACATCGTAGAATCCGGTATCCGATATAACTCAAGCCTCTGTCACAAGTGATTTTGAACGGGATGAAAATTCGTGATGTCGATAATATGAAATTTATTGATAGCTCGAATTATATGTCGATGCGATTATCTGATTTACCTAAGATTTTCGTGCTGCAGAATTGGATAAGGGTATCTTATCTTACTTATTTAAAGAGTATTAATTATCATATATCGGGTCAATACTTAGCGCATAATATTATTCGCCAAACAAATCTGAGGAACGCGAGCATTTTATAAAATGATACGAAATGACACAATCCGGTTTCATTTTTGAATGCGAAATAGTTAAATATTGTCGTATAACTACGTAGATCCTTCAACGGGTGTGCTTTCAGGAAAATTTTTCTTGAACGCGGAAGCGTGTGTAGAATGTTCGTTCGTGGAATGGTATGATTATCATTTCTACGTGTATGAAATTTTCCGTAGAAATTTTTAAGCAGAGAAAAAATAGGAGTCATTTAAGCGAGAGGATACAGAGAAAAAGATAATCACTCGCGCAAAGCCGTGCAGTGGTTAGTGTGGATGGAGCGTGAATTCAATCAGCGGATAAACCGGGGCGAGTTTCGGATTATTGACATCCCGTTGATGAATATTACGAAATTGAATTGGAGAACGAGACACGATATTACGATATTCACGACTGCTTTTGGCATGGTTGTCACATGCTTCCGAATAAATCGCGAGAGAAAACTTAATTCTTTCACCGATCATAGCGATACAATCGACACGCGCTACGAGCGAACTCTCATAGCGACATGGCGTCTTCGACGATGGGGATACCAGGTGATGGAAGAAATGGGAGTGCGATTTCGATCGAAAAATGGGCAAGAATAATGTGCGACTTTCTTGAAAATGATAATAAAGAATTCACCTCTCGATCCGCGCGATGCAATATTTTGGTGACCAAACGGAGAATATAGCAACGATGCAATGTTACAGGAACGGAGAAAATACGCCACGTAGACGTATGCTCTTTGTATCCTTATGTACTGAAAACGGATGCTTTTCCGATCGATCCAAAGATCTACGTCAGAGAAGAATGTTCCGAGTTAATCGGCGCAGCTTCGAATTTCGATTTCAACTCGATCGAAGAGCTCATTCGTTGTAAAATACTCCCCTTGTGCGATCTCTTTTATCCGGTACTCTCGTATCGCGTACGTGGCAAATTGTTGTTTGCGCTGTGTCGGAGTTGCTGCGAAATGTTCTCATAAGCTGAGTGTACACTCAGTCTCGCCGAGCGTGAATTCGAGGGTACCTGAGTATCCTGCGAATTATATCCTGTAAAGTCGTCGAGAAAGGTTATCGCGTATCAGAAGTGAGCAAAATTTGGCAATACAAGATCACACTATATGATCCCGATATGCGATAGGATAGATTGTTTATGGATATATATCAATAACTTTTTGCAATTGAAGCAGCTAAGGAGCGATATCTTTGAGAAAATGAGGAAACCGAGAGTATCGTTCTCGAAAATTAACATCGCTCAAAATCCAGATTAATGTTTGGTTGCAAAGTTCTGTTTAAATTCCTTTTGGGGAAAATTCGGTCAACGATCTAATTTGCCTAATACTGAGATCGTAAAAAATTACCAACAATTGGTAGCTTTGCTTACGAGCCCGAAACATGAAAAAACTGATATATTATCCGTCAAGACGAGATAATACCATATATGTTTCGTGGAGATTGCGAGAAGAAGCGATCGCTTTTTCGCAGACCAACATCGTGATTGCAGCATTCACGACGGCGCTAGCGCGATTGAAATTATACGAATATTTAGAATTATTGGATAGAGTATTATATTATGATAGATTCCTGTGTATATATATATATATATATATATATCAGAGAACCTTACGATCCCGAAATCGCGGCTGCAACATTCTAGCGTGACAGAATTGAGTGATTTCGTTGTAGTCATCTTATAGCAAGCATAGATCGTAAGAAAGTAATCCGTAGACATGGATCAAGTAATGGATTAAGTAAAATTAACGCTAAGAACACGAGAGTGTACACTTTCTTTCGGACTGAGCAGTTGAAGGACATAACTTCGGACATAATCTTGTTGTAAATCAGTTTCGCGTTGCTACAAGACAAACGAGTGAGCTTAATGAGCTAAATCAGAAGCTGCAGATTTTGATGATTGAAGCTTGAGAGCCTGAAGAAGCCATCGGAAGAGAGACACAGCATGCAAATGAGTATGCTACGAAATACTATCAGGCAAAGATCGAGCTGTCTATTAGAGCGGAAGAATGAACTCGAAGCGCCGACATTGGCCCCGCTGCAACGAACTATCACGACAACACAGGAAAGTATACGCACATTAAAATTGCCGAAAATCGAATTAAGAAAGTTTAGCGGTGATATCAAAGATTGGCTTTCATTTTGAAGTACTTTTAGAAAATTCATAAAGACGTAGTGTCGAGGGAAGATAAATTCTAGTGCAGTTTATAGTAAAAGACTCGCGTGCGTTTGAAGTAGTGAATAATTTTCCACTAACGGCCGGTAATTATGAAAAAGCCATACATAACCTTGAATCTCGTTTCGGTAAAAAAAATTTATTGATTGAGTGCGCGAATTTTTAAAGTTAGTCTTAGTCTAAGTAAGAAAAAAAATGTGTCTCTCACACTCACTTATGATAAATTAGAGACGCATACGAGCACTTGAGACTTTAGGTGTGACGACAGAAACGTGCACAGCAATGTTGTTTTTTTTTTAGTAGAGTCTTCACTGTCTGAAGAGACGTACGTGGTAACGAACAAGGTTACTCCTTATTCTGATGCGTCTGTTGTAAATGTTACTGCAAAAGATCGTTTCACGAGTTTAATGACTTTTAGGAAGAGAGGTCGAGAGTGAGGAATGTATTCAAATAGCAAAGACATGCTTCGAGAGCAATGATTTCTAGATGACAAGAACAAAAATAAAAGGAAATTGAAAGGTAAACATGATCCTGAGATAGCGACAGCGTCTGACTTACTATCAGTGAAAGAAGCAAAGCCGCAGCAGTGTATGTTCTGTGAAGCCAGTCATGACTTGAGTTATGAAACAGCCAGGAGTATGGAGAAGAGAATTCAAGCTGTAAAAGACAAGCAGGACTATTTTAACTGTCTGAAAATAGGATACCGCTACAAAAGATGCAAAATAAAGTAAAATATCCTTGGTGAGACAAAAAACATTGTCTGTTGATGTGTAAAAACTTGTCAAGCAAAGATGAATCAAAACAAGCGAATGAAAAGAAGCCTAATAAAGAAGCCTAATGAGTTTTTCATGAGAGAAACAGTTGTCTCGCGAATGTCTCTTCGAGTGTAAAAATGATCTTGCCTACACTAAAAATCAAAATGCAAGGTCCAAAAGGCTTGGTGAATATTTGCACCATCATAGATACTAGCTCACATAGATCTTATATTTTGGAAAAGATAGCCAGAAAGCTTAGATGCGAGACTGAGAGCGAACAGACGATGGTGCACTCATTGTTTGGAGGAACTAAAACTACAGCCACGGAGACACAAAACTTGTCGGGTCTACATTGGCAACTTAGATGGAACATATAAATGTGACTTCGTAGCTTTGCAAGATATTATTTGCCAAAACATCCCTTGTAAAATCGATGGTCTATGGATAGATATACTTGAGAAAAAAGATATATGTTTGAGCGACACCGATGATGTCAAGAATCCGTTTTCTTGTTGATTGAAGCTGATGTTGCAAGATATTCACTGGTTCCGCAGATAAATCAAGAATAATGGTTTCAAAAACTAAGCTTAGATGGACAATTTTAGGTAGAGACATACACGATAATAGTATCAATATTACGTTAATGATTATATCAATGTTTACTCAAGAAGCTAACATATCATTTTATTTATACAATACTTATAAATATAATTATAAATTATAAACATAATACAATATGTACATTTTACATTAAACCACTTAATAATAAAATTTGTTGCAGCCACGATTTCGGGATTGTAAGGTTCTCAATAATAAGACTAATACTTCTTTGTATTATGGTATACACGAACGCTACTTTATATAATACAAAAGAAACATATGTCTCGAATCCATGGTAATAATGGTAGTAAAAAAGTTAGAGTTATAATGGCGGCAATAGTAAGCGAAGCCCCATCCGATCTTGTTTTTTTTTTCGTTCGCACGCGGCCATTCTGGCACCTTCTTCCAACACGCTGCTCGACCGGTAACACGCTCTTACCCTCCACGGTATTGAGAGCGCACTTCCAACATCTCTCCCATCTTGAGTTGTGACTTCTTGGTAAGAGCAAATTAACTTATCTTAGAAAAAATAAAAACAATAAAAATAAAATGACATTTTAGTATCTGAACTGGTTTGGTTTCTTGATAGTAGACCACTTCCGACTTTCAAGCTTGTTTCTTCCAACAGTTTCGATTTCTCTTTTAGGATAGCTACGGATTCCTCAGAGTTCTGGTATCTGCAAGTCCTTTAATAGTCTCTGATGTCGTAGACCTGATAAAATTGTCAACTTCAGGACTGGAGTGTCCAATTTCCAAGGAAATTATTCTTTGGATGGGTCGAATCAGTTCGCTTTTACTCGTTCTCAGTTTTACCCGCATGTAACCATTTCTTCCGGGACAAACTTCTCTAATGATGGCGAGCGGCCAGTCGTTTTTGCAAATTGTCTTCAATAAGCACAATGTCTCCGACATGACAGCTACAGGCGTGGAACTATTGCTGGGTTTAATTTAGATAATTGACTCAAGTACTGTATACGGAAATGTTTTCTAAATTCTTCTTTCAATCTTTGCCGATAGCGTATTCTTTTTGCAAAGTGGGATTGGTAAACTTGATCTAAGTTTAGAACGCCTTTTTCTCGAATGTCATTGATGAACATCGCTGGTCCGAGCGCCGTGATCTCAATATTTTCCTCTGTTAAGTTCCTCTATTAGTAAGATATCTTGAATTCATAGTAGCTTCGCAGTCGCATAGAACAGTGTTCATTTTTTCATAGCTCAATGAAGTTCTTTTTAATGTCGTCTTTAGTAAATCTTTAAGGAAACGCGTAAGTCGCTCCCATTCTCTCCACCAGGCAGCTGAAGGTTGATTAAAATGCCGTATTATTTCATTATTAATTCTATATTGAGGGCACAATATAGGAAAATTATTCGCCAATTAATCTTCTCCAGTAGGTTTTTAGCTCCTACAAAATTTTTCCCATTATCGCTATACACTATAGCAGGTTTTCCTCGACGTGCAATGAATGTTCTGAAGGCCTCCAGGAATTTCTCTGTTGATAGTAACTCCAATTGGATTGCACGATAGACTGCACAAATAAACAGACATAAGCCTTTTGTCCTCCGCTCAAAAAAAGTGATCCAGCGTAATCGATGCTTATCACTTCAAATGCTGCAGCATCTCTCACTCTGTTTTCAGGTAACGTAACATTCTAGGTGCTTTCATCGTTTTCGACGACAAACGTGCATTTTCTTATAACTGAGCGTACAGTTTGACAGTATTGCAAGATCTAAAACGTCTCGCGGAAGTTATACATCACAATGTTAATACCAGCATGATTAAATTTCAGATGAATGTGAAAAATAATTTTCAATGTTCAATAAATGAACTGAATCTAACACTATGAGATATCTGCAAGAAAATATATTATGACATTTGGAAATCATTGTCTTTGTGCGTATTGGTCCATTCTCCTCGAAAACATTTAAACTTCGTAATCGTAAATGGTTTCTTCCTAGAAATGATTCTTTCTGTGCTAGTCTATAGAGAAGCAATTCTGCCTTAGTAATTTCTTTGGCACTTAATTCTTGAATTTTGTTTAAGTGAATTATTTGACAGTTATTCACAAATCTTAATTATCCATGCGACGGTACACAAAATTTTGGAATATCAGGTGTATAAGCTTAAATCCGCTGTTTTTAATTCAGGAAAACACATTTTTTTTTCCTAGGAAGCAAAAACAAATTTATTCAAAGTACTTGCCCTCGCTAACTATACATTTTTCCCATCTTTCGCGCAATTTGTGTATATCACGCCAAAAAAATTCCTCATCTTTCGAAGTAAATCACTCATCAAGCCATTTTCGGACGTCTAAGAATCGAAGTTCCGCTCAGCGAGCGCGTAGCCCATCGACGAAAATAGGTGATAGTCAGAAGGTGCTAGGTCTGATGAGTAAGCGGGAGTAGTAAGGAGTAGCACTTCCCAGTTGAGTGTCTCCAAATAGTTTTGGGCTTGTTGATGTGTGCAATGGTGCGTTGTTGTGGAGGAAAATCAGCTTGTCATGTCTTTTCCGGTAATGCAGCCTTTTTTCACGTAGAGCACGGCAATTTGATCAGTTGTTGGTGGTAGCGGTGAGCATTAACAGTTTCACCAGGTTTTAACAGCTCGTAGTAATACACCTTCCTGATCCCATCAAACGCACAGCATCTTCCGTCCGAAGCGATTTGGTCTTGAGGAAGATGTTAATGATTGGGCGGGATCAACCCAAGATTTCTTGCGTTTAGGATTCTGAAAATAGATCCACTTTTCATCACTTGTCACAATCCGATGCAGGAACGACTTTCTTTTTTGTCTGGCAAGCAGAATTTGGCATGTGTTTTGGCGTCGCTCCATCTGCCTATTGTTCAGTTCATGCGATACCCATTTTCCGATCTTTTGAACCTTCCCCATGGCATGTAGCCGCATGGAAATGGCTGCTTGAGAAACACCCAATTGCTCGGCAAACATTTTTTGCGATATCATCCTTGTCCAAAAGAGCCTGCAATTGACAGTCCTCAACCTTCCTGGGCCGATTTTCACGCTTCTTGTCACTCAGGTCAAAATTGTCGTCATTGAACCGGCAAAACCAATCTCTGCACGTTGTTTCTGATAAAGCATTATCGCCATAGGCCTCCACAAGCATTCGATGCGATTCGGCAGCCGATTTCTTCAAATTGAAACAGAAAAGCAAAGCTTCCCGCATGCTTTTTTTTTAGACACAAAAAACTAGACATGATTATGAAAGAAAAAATGTATGTTATTGAAATTGCTGATGAGTACTGGTTAATGTTGACAGATGTTAAACACATAAAGAAAAGTGTGCCCAAGGTAACTTTGTACGCTCACTAATGCCATCTATGAGCAAACAGCGGATTTAAGCTTATACACCTGGTACATCGAAAATTTCTGCAAATATAAGGGGACTGCCTTTCCATTTACTTGTTCTACGGAGTTTAGCAAAACGATTTCTTCGGCAGTAATCTCAAGAGATGTTCTTTTTTTACTTCGTCCAAAAATCTTGCATAACTTTACTCATGTTCTTGTCAATTTTTCCTTCCTCTTTGGGCTACTCTTTGGAAACTTCAATCATCTCCGGTCCCTCCCATCATCTCAGTTCAAGAAATTTCTTGGCATCACATCCTCTAGGAAGGTAAATCCGCTGGATTTATGGTTCCAGGAACATATCCATAAGGCTCCTTATTTCCAGAATACGATTCCATACAAAAATTGTCTTGTTTGTCGAATCCATGTTAGAACGGTTTTCGAGTCATTCCAGAAATAGATCTTGATATCTTGAAAATCCAGTCTTAATGAAGGATTGTATCATCCTAGGAGGCTGCTAATAACTCAAAGCGAGGTATAGTCTTTTTTTTGGGTACTACTCTTGACTTTGCTTCTATGAGATGTATCTGAACTCCTTTGATTGATTCAATTCGTAGATTGGTGCCGCGTATGCGTTCTTACTGGCGTTGACAAAAATGAAAGCACAATGATCTCTTTCCTGTCCAAAAATCTATCGTGAAAACTTCAATATATATAGGAGACCTAGTTGCTGAACCCATTCAAGAAATTCTTAATGTCCTAGTCTATTTCTGTGTCTCCATTCACATTTTTATTCCATAGATCTTGCAATAATAATTTTTGTTTTAACAGAAGAACAGAAGAATCTGAGAGAGTCAAACTTTCTGTACTTGAGACAGGATGACCCTCTTTGTTATCTTCTCGTCGAAATTCTCAGGAAATTCCGGTAACATCCCTTTTGATGTCCCATTTAAGCACCGTCCAAACACCGTCGATCCTCAGGATTCTCGCCAGTGTATCTCCAATTTCTTAAGTCAAATTTGGTCTAGGTCAAAAGGAAAAGGCTTCTTTTCTGAAAATTTCAAAATCAAAATAAAAATCGACATTAGTGACGCAGTCATTAACATAAAAGGATTTTGCCAGTTTCTCATAAGTTAATTTCTTATATGGCAAAATGGTAAAGTTTAAGCTAATATGCATATGTTTCTACTAATATGCAATTCAATCGTCGCCCCTAAAAGAAGGAATGGGCTGTTTGTCATTTCGAAGTCAATTCAACGATGTCGATAAATTTCTATTTCTCCGTCAACGCTCTATCACAGGTATCTCTATTCGACGGGGAGACGCTAATTTGTAAGAAGGCGATATCAGCCCTATCTTCCTTTCTCGAAATTGATGCAATGCTGGAATGAATTCTATGAGATTAAGTCCAGTCTTCAAACATTGATTAAGCAAAGGCTATTCCTTGACTTTTTACTGATGCATCGAAAATAAATTTTCGTAGTTCCTTCTTTCTTGATTACAGCTCTGTGTGAAAAATAGTAGCTCTCTTGGTCATTCAAATGCAGGTACTCTTCCAATAATTGCTTCTTTAAGCCAACTATTCAAGTTTGGTATTCGTCAAGTAAATCTTCTTGTCGCAATCTTTTTGTAATGACTTTTAGTCTTTTTCAGCTATGTCTCGTAAAGATGGATGATTCTCTTTTCATGGCAGAAGAACTTTGTATCGACCTTCGTTATCGATTTTCGTTGTCTCTTGAAATAAGATCTTTATTTCAGCATGATGTATCTCCTTTGTAATACTCTCGATAGAATCCGTAATGCCCAAAACATCGAGTCTCCACAAATATTGTAAATTTAAATATTAAATATTGTATATTTAAATATTAAATAAAATTTAAAATCTAATATTTTATTTTCCTTTTCTTTTTTTAAATGAATGAAAAATAAATAAAAATAAATGATCTTATACTTGAAAAAGAAAAAAAAAGTTTTTTTGTCTCTTAATTTCCTCTATTATCGCTTTTCTTTTTTCGACGTAAATTTTCCCTAAGTGATATCGCGTATAAACTTTTTGACCATGGTGCGATTTCGGGAACGCTCTCATTTGAGGACGAAATTGTACGCTACTCGTGAATACATAACGCGAAAGTTAAGCGTCGCATCGCGCGAGGTTTATCCGTCGCGGTGCTCTTCGCTAACGTAACCACGTTGTATACTAGCGCGAGCTCATCCCCGCCGCAAGAGGACCCTCCGGCGCGTGGAAGAGTTTATTAGCCTTCTCCCTCATTTCTTAAATTTTGTTTCTTTTCGCGTATTCTCGTGATTATTAAACGTCGTTTTTCTTTTTGCTTTTTGAAGTCATGCAGGTAAATCGAATTATTCATTTTGTAAAACGGACGTGCATTGGAAACATCCCTGAACATCGATCGCATGCGGGCTAATTGATTGCGGGAAAACGATTTTCGTAAAGAATTTTCTCCGATATTTGCCTCTCATGTCCGACGTGAGTTTTAAGAGAGTATTTATTTTATTACGCAAGAGTGACAAGAAGTTTATCGTCAGTTACAACGATTCTTGTGTAAAAGCGGACAAAGAACAGAGCTGGGGAAGCAACAGCGATAAAGCGATGATAAAGAAGAATATAATTGAATTTTGTGATTTATCTCGTCCAGAAGATTACTCAAACAATCTGTTTTCTCCAAAATTGGTGATAATCGATCTTATGACAGAATCGTTATCAAGCGATGCAATCATTGATTTTTTTTATTAAAAGCAGTCATCACAAAAATCTCAAGGGAAGGTTCACAATTGTGATTTGATTCTCCACAAGATATGTTGTTAAATATGAAAATCTAAGAGATGTATTTTTTTATGTACGCTAACTCATGTTTAAGAGGTGAAACACTTCTTACAAAAAAGATGGTATTTTTCTTTCAAGGCGTATATATCGTCAGAAGTATAAAAGATAGAAAAAGATTTTTTAAACAAAAGTTGTACGGTTTCAATAATACTTTAATGTTATAGATAAAACAAAATTTTATTAATTTTTTTTAACAAAATACTTCCACCGTTCATAATTTTTTTAAATTCAAAATTTTCAAATATTTTTTATCAAATTAAAGATTATTTTTTTACGAATTCAACCATGTGTAATAAAGTTATATTACAATATATCGTTTTCGAGAATTAATTATTATGCGTAATTCATACTGCGTAAGTAATTATAATAAATGTCGTCGGAATAATAAAATATATGAAAATTTGAAAAGATCTTGAAGAACTTGAAAAGAACTTGAAAGTCTTAAGTAAAATTTGTGTAGTTTTCTATGCTTTATTATAAATGTATTTAAATTTTATATATCATGTATATATGTATGTATATGTATTTCGATTTTCTAAATATATAATATTTTTAAGATATTATATATATATAATACATATTAATCCTGTTATTATTTTTTTGACATTTATGCCTAAATTCTAAACAAAATTGAAAGGTTCGTAACATATTCTCGTAAGATTTATAAGAATTTTGATTGTTTATATCTTTATACGATATTTTTACAGACAGCTTTTTACTAGTCATAAGATTTACAAGAAATCGTAAATATTTACGAATAATCTTACGTCTTATGATACATACGCAAAATTAGAATATTAGTTATAAGTTTTTACGAGAACAAGTCACGATTCTGCTTAGAATTGATCTATTAATTTTTTCTATGAATAAAAATTAAAAATAATTTTATTCCAAATTCATTCTTTTATAATAAAATTATTGTATAAGATTGAATCTTTAAAAAATAAATTTTTTAAAAATTGTTGTATTTAAAAAAATACATTGAATTGTTAGAAAATATATATTTAATAATTATATTCAATATATATACCATATATATAAATTATATTTAAATTTTTAGAAAATCTCGCATCTGAATCGCCATGTGAAGTATTAGAAATAACCTTTTAAACCTTTTACGCATCACGTGTCAGAGTCGTGACATATTTTTCAAAGAAAAGATAAGTTTCTTGGAACAGATGATAGGAATAACTGTATGGTAATATAAGTTCATATATATATATTCAAGATATTTTAATAAATATAATTATTAATTTTAATAAATATAAATTTTAATAAATGACAGCATAAGAATATTCACATAGCAGTCTTACGTTCAGTCAGTGCAATCGTTCTATATAATCATATCTATACGTTTGTTAAATTATTTTATTACGATATAAAGCAAAATTTAACATTTTTAGATATGATTATCAATCACTTAATGTTGTTAGATTTTTAACATCTATAAGTTCAATATATCTAACAGAAATACTAGTCATTGAAGCAGAAATATAATTAAAAGAACACATACAAAAATTATTGTCGAATTTTTCACTATAATATATGTGTTGGAAGTAACAGAAGAAATCTCGATTATCAAGAACTATAAACTATATAATTCTGAAATAATCGAAGATGGCGAAGAAGCATGGAGTGAAAATAATTTAAATTCTCATCCTCAATGTTCAAATGATGATGCAGACTTTGAGAGTTCTTATAAAAGACAAGCTGTTAAGTATTGGCGGAATTGGAATATTAATGAAAAAAATAACAACAAAAAGAATCGTCTGCTAAATCAGTGCAAAATAAATTTACAAAAGTTTCATCTGAACGCCAATTAAGACGATGGGAAGAACAATTACATTCAGGTGGAAGTATAGAAAAATTATCTTACATCTCCAAATTTACACATGATAAATTTATTACAGCTGTTGAATAAGGATTCATAGTTCATAATATCGATTTACAAAAATAGATTTTACAAGCTCAAAAAGAAATAGAAAATTTAAATTTATATTTAAAGCATAGTTGGGTATTAAGATTCAAAGAGTCCCACCAAATTGTTTTGAGAAAAATTATGAAATTTGTAACTAGAAGAACAATAGAAAATTCCATTAATTTGCAAAATAAAGCTGATGATTTTCTGAAAAGTGAAACCAATTATCGAACAGTTTGGATCTGAAAATTTTTTAATTCTGATCAAAATGGTTTTCAATTGGAAATTCATTCTGGAAGATCATTGTCTAATCAAGGAATAAAGAAAGTAGAGTGTGTTGTGCAATCTATATCATCAACAACACACTTATGCACCATACAACCAACAATATCGTGTAATGGAAATTTACTGTTATATTTATTTATTGTATTAAAAGAAATTAAAGGTATATTTGGACTAAGAGTACAAGAAATCTTATTTACATCAATAAATGTTATTATAAAAGCATCTAAATTTGGTAAAATGACTTCACTAATTAAATAAATTTCCTTTCACAACAGATTTTCAGATATTGTTTTAAAAAATAAATATAAATTTGTATAAACGAAATAATGAAATTATAATCTCTGTGTCATTTCTATGATATGTTTTATTTAAGAATCTCATAACAGTCATAAAATAGTTATTAATTTAACATTTATATTTCTTACAGATCATTTTAAAATGTGGTTAAAAAAAGCTCATTTTCCAAACACAGTGGTTCTAATAGTGTTCTTCTTATATATTATGCAGGAAAACATGTTACTGCTATTATATCGAAAGGCACTACAGGAAAAATACAACTATTAGATGTTTACGGATTTAGAATTTGAAAAAATTTACTAAAAGATTTTCAGATATTGTTTTACTATTGGAAAGTAATATAAATTTACATGAAAGAAATAATATAATAAAATTACAATCTCTGATACATAATCAATTGTTATCTCCGTGATATCATATCTTATTTAAATATTCGTGGTTTAAAAGTTATACAGTTGAAAGACCAGAAGAATTTGAAAATCCAGTAGAATTTAATTTCGAAAAGTTCAACAACGTGTGATATCGAAGATTGCAACTATA
>Ga0157363_1003597_pt1 | contig 14038 bp, 6 predicted proteins | sample AttsexASBM1_FD_111477 | JGI IMG/M metagenome (GOLD analysis project Ga0157363, IMG submission 111477) | Fungus gardens microbial communities from leaf cutter ant in Ribeirão Preto, State of São Paulo, Brazil - Atta sexdens ASBM1 | ecosystem: Host-associated > Fungi > Mycelium > Unclassified ...
AATTTATTCATAAAGATAAAACATGTATATATGTGCTCCGAATAAACTGCAAATATCCGCATTAATATAATAATACAGTCGCTTGGTAAGTTAATTGCAGTGATTCTTTTTAATTCAAAACCACTCCGAGTCAATTAAAAAATGACGGTATGAAATTTATCAATAAAGTTCGGGCGTTGGTTTATGGTTCGTGCGTTCACATTAGGTATAAATACATCATCGATTACATAATTAATATTTCGAGAAATCGTTTTCAGCAGTTTAATTTCTTCTTATCGATAATGACGCATTGATTGTATCCAAACTCGATATTATACAATCTTTTGATTTCATATTTAAAATAAATATAGAACTTACTTAATGAAATGATCGTCAAGTAATAGATCAATAAATTTTTTATTTAAATATAAAATGAATTAATTATTATATTATAAAAACGGCTGTTAAACTAGAAGAGTATTACATAAATATTGTAAAAACTTATATTTTTATATTATTATTATTGTAACAATTAAAGACTTACAGTTTTGCAATGTTTGTGGAATATTACAAGTATATTACTGACATTTTGCAGGTATATTATTAATTTACATTTCTGTAATACCTCTGCAATATTACATTGCAATCTGTAATATTGCAGCAATATTGCTTCAATCTTGTGTGCTGTATGGGTATATACGTGTATAATTAATATAATTAATATTTAATTATATAATTTTATCGTTAATTTTTACTTTATTTTATGAGAATTTTATTTTAAATTGTGTTTCGTAAATTAGAAAAGTGCACAAGGCTGTCATCGTTTTTCGATAATAAATTATTAAAGGAAAAGGATTGCTATATATATTGCTATATATACGCAAGAGATATAACAGACAGTTTTACGGCCGTATGATTATTTTTATTGCCGAAGATGTTACCAAGTAACATTGAAATATTAATAACGAGTATATAATCGCATGATGCATTTGAAATATACAAATATCCAACCATCTCCATCGATCTCTACGCTATGTATTTAGATATTCTTTCGATAACATCTTTTAACATGTAACATTCATACTGTGTATTTAAGTTCTCTTCTATTCACACAGTCAGATACAGATGTGAAAACGATGACCAGTAGCGTAGCGAATATTCTGCAATTTTAAGTACTCAACAGAGAAACATAAGTCCGTATTGATCTGTTGATTGTATTGATCACATTAATATTAGAATATGAGAATGCACCTCCGACGATTTGAGCCACTTGTGATGTGATTACAGTTTATAGGTTTTTCTAATGTATTTATTATTTAGAAAAGGATTCTATTATAATCTTATTGAGCAGATTAATTCAATATCTTGCTTGTTAATAAATTATAATTAGTTTGTAAAAAATATATAGAGACAAATTGAGCGTTCTAATGTTATGTGCTGTCATTTAATTATCTATGAGTGGGCATTAAGTGCATATTTGCTACGCCACAAATGATAACAAATGATCATTATGATTCAAATTAACCGACAGGCACCTTGAAAAATGTAAGGTATTAACCTTTTGCGCTTCCCAATTTCATTTTACCTTAATTTGATTTTATAACAATTTTATTATTTTTAATCTTTACCGTTTTATAATAATGACATGAATAAATAGAATTAAACGATATATTAGATTAAAATTCCTGAAAAAAATACAGTAAATAGTAAGAGTACTTGCTCTTTAATAATAAAAAATTTTAATAAAATAAATTAGAATTTTTATTGACATTTAATCTTTTATTCATCCATTATTAATGTATTATATTTAATTTTCTTGTTATGTTTTGTATTCTGACTGTTATAAATTGCACATCATGCATTATTAAACTTCTTAAAGTGGTAATAAGTTGAAAGAAAATGTTAAAAGTTAAAATATTTCTAGGTGAAAATATTAAATATCGAGTGAAAATGCAAAGGGAATAAAAATTGAATAGCGAAGAATTAATCGAGTATTTTAAAAAAGTACAGTCTGTTGTTGTGGAATTCGAGGATACCTGTCGCATGGAACGCGAATCGCTTCAAAGTACAAACTACTTATATTTAACATTAGGGCTAAGTGACTACACGAATTACATCGAGGTACGTATATCTGTTGAGTACGCGAACCACGTGTACATGTTTTGCGCACGTGTTTCCGAGCTATGGAATATTTATGAATCCAATCTTTTTATTCGCAAGAGCATTATGCGAAACTGTCAAAAGTTCTTTCTCTCGCGCAAACTACGGACAGCCATCGAAAGTGATCGGATAATTATTGTTACGGTGACGTTAAAAAATGCGATTATATCCTTTAACGATTGTCGTCCTGATTAGCACCGACTGCGTCGAAGCTGATTTAGAAAAGATTGGATAGTATTCTATCCCGAATGAACAAGAAAACTCGTCGAGAAGCTAATTAGGCTCGACGAGTATTTGATTCGAGACTCATAAACCGCGAATGAAAGTAGAATCCTTTATCGTTCAACGAATCCTCTTTTGATTCGAGAAAATGGTTCATAAAATTCTAACTGGTTTACCATTTCGCTTCGATAATATTCGTAAGAAGTACACAACGTGTCTGTTTCGCTCCTTTTTCGCACATTTATTATTGTACATGGAGAATACAGTCAAAAGTTGTAAACAACATCGTATACGTATTTCGTATTTGTATTGGTATGGATATAGAATTATTGGAACTGCCATGTAAAGAGGCGCTGATATAACATTAGGTTAAATCTCGAGATAGGCAAGCAGATACAGAGTCGTGATATTCTTGTGAGTCGTTTAAAGAATTTAGGAAGCTATTACCACGATGCTCGCGCAGTAAAATTTTATTTGTCGAAAAGTGAAATCAATTATCACTAGAAGCAAAGTTAAACCTAACAAAACAGACGAGCTAAAAATATGAACCTTGATGTAGAAAACGTATATAAAGATGGGCATGGATGTGAAGTATTAATTACATTTTTACACAATTATTCAAATAATTACACAATTATTCAAATAATGGACACATTCTGTAAATATGTCGGATTTGCAAATGGATATCGACGTTAGGATAGCTGCTTTAAGAAAATTAATGGACGACATGATGTTCACGTTAGAGATGTAAATATTTGAATATTATTATCCGGATAAGCGGTATAATCCGGATGTTTTCCGAGTATATTTAAATGTAGGATTCTAGTTTTTGAAGTGGGTAGCCACATTCGTTTTTCGGTTATTCTGCACGCAGATATATGAGAGAATTCGAATATATATAAAACATGAATTTGCTTTACATTTCTGCTTCAGAAAAACTAGTCAGCGGAATAATCCGATTCTGGCGCGATTATTAGAAATGATACTAAAGCGAAAGATTAGCGCAATGGAGATTGTCGTTCGCGGTAAAAGGATATCTTTCCTTCCTCTCTGTTATCAGCCATTCGTGTCTGAGAATCGTATTCATCGTCGTCATCTTCTTAATTTTTTTTATCTATTTTTTTAAAATTTTTGTTTAATTTATTATCGCAATTTATATTCTTTAAATCGACTATGACAAAGCAACTATAATACATTGAGGAAGATTTAAAAAGTAGGTATACATTTTGGATATTTAATTATAATATCTTTATTATGATTTTTGTCTTCTCTTTATTACGTATTGTCAAATATTAAAAAGTTTAAGTATTATTGGCACATTTTAATTCAATACATAAATATCTTTAAACCCAAGCAGAACAACAAATGACAAAATGATATTAAAATGAATCGGAAATGATTGCAAAATAACTTTTAATAATCATTTTGAAGTCATTTTCACATCATTTTGATATCATAACGATTTGTTCTGCTTAGAAAAAGATCGATCATGCTTTTGTTGAAATAAGAATGAGTTTCTTCTAATATTTACATAATTATAAAAAATGTTTGTTTCACGCAAACGTTTGTTTGACACAATCGTGAGAAAATTGTTAAAAATGTTGAACGAAGAACAATATTGCGCCTTTATAAGACAACTTTGTGATCGAATTATTTTGTGCACGCTATATGATCAAAACAATTTAGAAGTTACATTCAAATAGGGGTAGAAATCAATAAACAATTTGAAGCTTTATCGAACAATTCCCATTTTGACAATAAAGTACATTTCTTAGCCACAGCACGTCGTTCGAGAAGCCGATCGAAGTATCGTATATTATGATCGCTGGAAGATCTCCGGATGTTTACGTTGCACTCCGTCATCCATGTGCTTGACATGACATTACCAACGTTTATGATCATAAAGTGAGAACCTGTGCCGCATAGTAATTTCACTTGTGCGAAAACGTACAAGAAAGTTCTTCTCGTCGCCGATCTTGTTTCTATGTCACTCGTGACTCGCTACAAGATTGATTTTCGTTCGTCGACCGCAAGATTTTCTAAAGCAATGAATCAGGAAAGTCAGTTGAATAACTCCATTCTGTCATAATTCTTGTAATTGCATTAGCTCTAGAGAATCCTTAACACAAGGGATTGAAATATATTATAATTATCTAAGTCGTGATTTTACAAAGATGTATAGATGTATAGATTGTCCCAAAACACTAATGTCATTAATCTAAATCATAACTTATTTAAATGGCTAAGTTTAAAATTACAAATATAAACTTAACTATAATTACAAATATAAACTATATCTTTTTATTAAATTTTAAACTAACCTAAATTTAATTTAGAATTTGATCTAAAAGTTGATCACTAAAATAATTAATAATAAATGTTAAAAGGTTGCTAGAAAGAAATAGTACTTAATCGATTTTTGATAGAAAAGAATTTATCCTATTTATTTAAAGAATTTATAATTTAAAAAATTCGAAAATATTTTACTTTTTAAATGTTAAATTTATAAAATAAGACATTAGAAAAAAATATGGGTTTCATTGTAAAAATATAATTATACTTTATCTGCTTGCATGTAAAATTTTTATTTAAGTATAGATAAAGTTTTTATTTATTCATGATTGAATTATTCATTTTTTGCGCACAACGCTCATGCTTTAAGAGAATAATGTTTTTCGTTTAATCCATTCATTATTATAAAATACACACAAAGACTGTGAAAACCTACATCGAAGACTTCATCATGAAATTATTAGGCCGGAAATAACAACAATATTAATCACATTTACGTACCTGCTGATCGACGAAGTACTTCTCTGCTGCCATAATTGAGAGATGATAGTTAATTACTTCCTATGTAACTTTCCTATGTAACTTTCTTTCTCGATTGACATCATAGCCCATCGTAAGTTTCGATCGAAATATAATTATTACACAAAGACTATATATATATATATATATATATATATATATATATATATATAAATAATGTATATGTGTATGTACGAGAGCAATATATTCAACGTTTTTTAAGAAGGTTCTTTCTTGAAGAATAATTTTTATATCAAGATATATTTAGCAAAAAATTATAAACGACTGATTAATTAAATATTTTTCCTTTTGTATTATTTTTTGTATTATTTTGCTATCTGTCTTGCCTTTATTAGTCTAAGATCCAATTTAAGTTTATGAAATTGGAACTTTCTTATATCTTCCACAAGACGTGGAATGATTTTCTAACATTAAAATTCCACTCAGTAAAATCGACTTTAAATTTTCGCTTGAGGGAGATGTTTTATGGTGCGTTCGAGGAGATGCTACTGTCATTCTATCTTTGTTGTTTATTAGATGTACAATAAGGATAGAATGAACAAATAGCGCTAATAGCGTCTCTCCGAATGCACTTTTAGGGGTACCTTTACGCTCGTTGATGACTGGGAGGGAGGACAATTTTTAATTTTTGCAAAGTAAAAAAGATTACTCTTACGCAGTAATGTGAAAAATCTGAAAAAACGAGAAATACGTTACTTGTTTAAGATTTCGATATTCTAATAAAGGAATCAAGTTATATCTAGTTCAAATTTGAACATAAAAATTTAATGGAACTTCTTGGATCCAAAATATTCAGAATTTTGAATACCCTATATCATTTAAACGTTCGATAAATGTTTAAGATAAATGTTTAAGAGGATCCGTTAAATATCTGTATTATCTGGGCTGCTAATAATTCAACGTCAAGGATCGTAGATGACAGCGTCATTGAGCGGAAGTTATCGATGAAACATGTTATCGTTATCGTTGAAGCATGTAAGATTGATAAGTATATACAGACATGTTGGAGAAAAGAGCGGATTGCTCATAAGTCCTAAGGAGTTTTTCTTTGCATCAACGATTATTTGTAAACAACATACGCCTGAATCATTAAATTTCTATCACGAATTGCGTTCATTCGATCCCCTGCCTGCGGGTATATTATCAGACATCAAATACAATGTACATATATAGATAAAAATACGGAGCAGCAACAAGTCACAGTAATCGTATCTTTTTATTTATTCGCGCAGAAAGATACCGATCTTCAAAAACAAATTATGCGATCAAGTTTCCTAGCCAACATTTCTTTCTCGACTGTGATCGTCAAAAGTCGGTATCATCAACATTGACTAACTTCTAATCTCAGTTTAACCGAGACCTCTTGTTTTTCTCTAGAAATAGAGATCTACGATAAAAACTGTATTTCAATCTTTCATTTACACAGCTTTTTATCAATTACATCGTAAAAGCGATTCTTTACGTGTCTCCAAATGAATCGTTCGCTGCTCCAAATGTGTTACGCTCGTATCGCGATGAACGTCGTATCATGTTCGATTTTCTGCTCGTAAAACTTTTCTCAACAAGAATTTTAACGTAACGATAGGGACTCGACGGAAAGGGATACGGAAGCAGCGTGACGGTAATTTTGAAGGAGGGGTTTAGGAGTGGCTGGTGGCACTTCCTCGATTCTCTCCAAGTCGTTGGCCGCGCCCGCGCTATTTTGCTTGTAGAGACGAGGAGTTGACCTAGGTGGGAGCTGCTCCGGGATTATGGAAACCGGTTCATCCGGACGGTCCAAGCTGAATTGCCTCTTGAGCATTCGGCAACCAGGGCCCTTCGCTGAAATCAGAAAAGTAATGTTATCTGTTAGAAACGCAAAATCAATAACGTCAATTGCACATCTCATATACTTTTGTGATATTAGAAATATTTGAATAATTCAATATTTTCCAATAAAACGTAATAATCTAAATGCAGAAAAACTTTACACACACACACACACACACACACACACACACACACACACAATATGTGATACAATATGTGATAAAAAATTAAAAAAATTTTTTTTCCATAAAGAAATCAAAGTCAAATTTTTTAAGTAGCACTTACAATTTTTTAATATTATAGAAGTCTTCAAGACGAATTCAAATCGCTGTCGAAATGTCACTTTTATTGATTTTATTGCATATTTTATTAAATAAGTACACGTATACATGTATGTATTTATGTTCTGTATTTTAGTCAAACGTTGTAAGTACTATATATTATTACAAATAATGTTATAAATTTGATATTAAGTATCAATAAAATCAATAAAACATCAATAAAAATGACATTTTAGTAGTGAATTTGTCCTTAAAGATTCCTACAATATTATGGAAAAAATTGTATGATGCTATTTAAAAATTTTAAGATGACTTTGATTTTTATTTGAAAAAGAAATTCATTTTATTCTTTTATCGCAATCTGTATAAAACAGATGAATATTCACCTTTTAATTTTTTTTTTAACTGTCGAAAGTATCTGAGAAATCGTGCGAACCGTTACACTGAACATCCTGTATATACACATTTATAAAATCTCATTTATATACAATATAAATAATTCAATCACTAAAATTGAGGTTAGATATCTTGAAATATCCTTTCTTTCTATGTTTTGAGATTTTCATCTTACAAAAATTTTCAAATTCAGAAGATAACATTTATTAATCAATCATTGAGTTTGATTAATTATTTCTTTGAAATAATTAATTTTCAGACTTCAAGAAATAAGGAATTGATGAAAGATTCTTAAATTTCTTAACACGTACTGTGATATTCGTTGGGCGATAGACATCTGTAATGATTGTACGGTGTACTGAGATCGTTCTCATCGATGCATCCGGGAGTGAAGCGGCGATGTCTCGCCAGTGGCTGTCGATACGCCGCCGAGCTAGCGATCGACGTAAGTGAGCTGGTAGAGGCACCAAGGAGTGCCGCGGGCGGATCAGCACTAGAAACCGAGGGTGACACCCCGAGAGAAACCTGGTTGTCGCTGGATGTGCTCTTGGTCATGCTGCTGTGAACCATCTCGCTCGTCCTCGTCACTGTATCCTGTTTGCCCTGTAACACTTCGATGAAGTCGTTGGTAGACTTCAAGGAATAGCTCGGCAGCAACGTGCGTTCGTTGTGTACGGACACGGCGACCTTCCTAGTGCTGGCCTCCTCGAAAGACGCGGCTCGACTACTGCCAGTAGTAACTCCGCTGCTGACGGACTCCTGGCGATCGGGTTTGATCTCATCAGGGCTCGTCGGTTCTTCGTGTGTCTCGTCCTGAGACGGGATTACCGGTAGCTGAGGACACGCCAAGGTACCAACTCCGTTCTGGTGGCTGTCCAGCATGAGATTTTCGTCGAGCCTTCAGAAAATTCAGGAAATTCAGAGGGAAATGTATGAACCGCTGGGCGGACTGTAAGCCATTTCTTATATTTTGAAAAACGAAGAAAAAAGATAGAAGATACGTTTGTGAAAATTTAATAAATTTAAAATGTAACTTTTATCATATTTTTATGGTATAGGAGAAAAGAACTCAAATTTCATGTCATCCCTGAAGTGCTAGTGAAAATTGATATATATCGAAATTTTATGTTACTTCTGTATATTGCTATTTTCCGCCGAACGGTTCATATGCTGGAATGCAGGATGTTGAGAATTTTTCGCGTAAACATTTCGATGCAAATGGCATTTTGATGCTGGTGGACCCAGATGTTTTGTATGAGTGTTTATTCATGAACGCCGTTTTAGTGCCGGTATCGCTCGTGGAGAGCTGACAGAAATGGGAAAGTTATAAAAGTGATTATAGCTACATCCGAGGAACGATATGATTACATCACGGGAAGGACAGACTTAACTTTAGGCGACGAAGGATTAAACTTCTAGTAAAAGGGCCTGAAAAGCAACTTTTACAGTAATTGACATTTTGACGTAAATGTCGTTTTGATGGTAATGGTCTCTGGTGTATGTTTATTCATGCGCTGTGTTTTTACATTCTTATTTTAGTTTACGTTGCTTGTTAACTGATTCATAAAAGTTTGTGTTGAATTGTTTTATAAAAATTTCGAATTTTTTAAGGACAAAAATTTAATAAATGATTATAGTGGAAGATATTAGACACATGATATTGAAATTAATATCAAACTTTCGTTACATTAGTGTCTATCATAAAAAAAATTTATCTAACGTGAAGCAATAATATGATGGATCTGGATGTTGAATAATTTATATGAAAGTCTACTCACCCATAGTTCTCCCTAAGTGTGGCAGCAGAATAACAACGGAAAAAAGCATTAAGTATCTGAAAATGAAATGATGCAAATAAAAATGGAAAATGCGCGAAAAGAGGTAATGAAAATAAACTGAACGTTTTTTTTAATCAAATTTGTTTACGTATTCAAATTATTATTAAACATTATTAAATAACTAATAACGAAATTTAATTAATTTAATTTATGATGCATTTTAAATAGTATTTTGCTACATAAATATGCATTTCATTTTTATATGTAATTTTTAAATCGACCTGGAAAAAGTGTTTTATAATATAATTTATAATATATAAAATTATGTAAAATTCTATATAATCTTATATATTCTATATAATCTTATATAACTGTATATAAATTGTATATAAAATATGTCAATTTATATACAATTATACAATTGTATAATTAATTTCGAATGGACGCGGAAATTTAATTGTTCTCCGGGAAAAAATGTTTTGCATATAATTACATAAAATTATATAAAATTATATCTTATATAAGATTATATATATAAGATTATATGTAATTATATGCAAAACATTTTTTCCCGGAGAACAATTAACTTTCCGCGTCCATTTGAAATTAATTACAGATAAAACTTCTTTTTTTTATCACTTGTATAAACTACAACAGGAGTAAATTATTTAATTTTCTTTACATCGTACGTAACATAAAACTGACTTCCTCGAATTTTGTGAATTATTTTTCTTAGATTCGCGGTTGAAAGATTACACATTAGATCGAAAACACCCTGCATAATATAAACGTTAATTTTCAGAATATCAGGCTTTTCTTATATGCTTATACACACGTTACCGAGTAGGTCACTTTTTGCCCCCGGGTGTTATAAAAGAACAGTTAATATACGGGAGAGAAAACTTTGTTGTTATATCACTTTCGCGAGTACGTCAATTATAAGTAGTAAAATATGAGATAAAAGTCGCGCGGTTGTTGGGAGGATCTTAACGCACACGAAGTATGGGTCGCCTACAACGCGCAACTCATTGTTACATAATTAAAAACTCTCGAGCGCGTTTCTCGGTGTTCTCTAACACTTAATCAAAGGAATACGCGCTAACTTTGTTGATTAAATTCGACCCTTTTTTATACAATAACTATCGCGATACGCTTTATAAGCTAAAAGTATCCGGGAACTTATTTAGAACTATTCTCGTCACATTACATTCCGAGTGTGATAAAAAGAAAGAGATAACATCCACAAAAAGAAAAGACTTGTCGCAATAAACTGAACTTAATAAGGCCTGCCGGATGCACGTAAAATGTTAAAATCACGCCCCGAGTACTTTTAGATGACTCGGGCTTGTAGGAACTTGTAGTGGGATAGGACATGCTGATAGGGTGGGAATTCGGAAAATGTTTCCGATGGAATGGCTTACCTAAGGGGTGGCGGCTTGGGAAGCTCCTTGTCGAAACCCTGTTTGCCGAGAAGCCAGTAGGTCGGCATCTTGCCTTTACCCTTGACATCGGTGGGCCCGCGATATTCGATGTGGTATCCACCAACCTGTGTCAATCGATCCCTTGTTGCCTGGCTCAGATGGATACGCCACGGCGCCCCAGTCGATTCCATCCTCGAGGCGGTGTTCACGGTGTCACCGAACAAGCAATAACGCGGCATTGTTAAACCTACTACGCCGGCACAGCACGGACCTAACGAGGAGGAAAAGTAAATTTCTTTCTTTAATATTTCAACCGAGAAAACATAAAAACGTTTTCGCGATAAAAGAAATGCTGAATATAAAAAAATACATATCATTCAGATTTGCTATTTCAACACTGATTTGATCAACATATTATTTAGAGACGATATAAATCTACAAGCAAAAAAAATCAATCAAATCGATTTTATATAAAACTTGTTTCCATCGCAAAATTGTCAAAGTTAAATTTAATTAAAAGTTAATTGATTAAATATTAATTAGTCAATTAAAACAATAAGACCTTAATTGTGATCATAATGAATTCGGCTTTTTAACAGCCAAAGAAGAGAAGGAAATAAAAAAAGTATCTAAAATAAGAAATTCTATCTTCCGATTATTCTACTTTTAACAATTATGAAACAATTACGAAATCATTAAATTAAATATAGAAATTATTTAATTATCTAACCCGTATGAAGACCAATGCGTAACCTAAGCGGAGTGTCCGGAAGGTGTTTTAACTTGAACTTTCCACTCTGATGTAACAGATCGAGCGCCATGGTTGCTATTTGAGTTGCATGATCGGGTATTCTTACTGGGCAACCGCCTACAACCATGTAGGCATCCCCAATAGTTTCCACCTAATCGAATATGCATTCTGTAATATCGGAATCCAACAATCTTCTGATAAAAAAAATTTTTTAACTTCAAAAAAATTTGAAATTTTGGAAAAGCAAACATCCAAGTATCATTTTTATTTAAAACATATTTTTTCTTGATAAAATTATGTACTTAATATTTTATTATTTTACATTGTGCAACGTATTCTCTTACATATATAATTAAGTTATTTTATCTTCATATTAAAAAATTATTTATAAATAAACTTGTCGAAAAACAATATGGCTACAGTTCTTTCATTACGATTACCTTGTAAACCGTATACGCATTAATCGTGTCGTCAAAGCAAGTATAAAGATCATTGAGAAGATCAACCACTTGAAAAGGCGTTGAACGCGCAGATATCGTCGTGAAGCCAACAATGTCCGAGAAATAAATGGTGACTTCGCGAAATTCTTCAGGATCGACGGGCATGCCGAGCTTCAGTTTTTCGGCGACCGAACTAGAAATATCGAGCTAATAATAAATATGCTAATTTTCTCAAAAATATTAAAATTAAATCAATTTGTCAATTAAAAAAAATTTTTGAACGAATCATAAATTTTTTAAAAATACGTAAATTTTTCTAATTCTTAAGCAATTGAAAAATTAATTATTAAAATTTAATATCAATAATAACTGTATCCAATCAATTCTGACAACATTATTTTCATGAAATAATAAAATTTTAAATGTTTCCGTTGTTTACCTAGGTAACATTCTGTTCAATAATTGCTCGGTTTTTTTCTTCTCCATGTCAAGTTGTTCCGTACGCTCACGAATAAGTTCTTCCAGATTATTTGAGTACTTCTCGAGCATTTGAAACATCGTGTCCACGAAGTTTACCTTTCTGAAAATTAAACGCGATGTCTAACAGCAACATCTTTTCAATTACTATCAAAATATACTTATTTTATTAAATTACATGACATCAGTAATTAAAAAATAGATATTTCTTTGATAAAAATCTTTTTTCTAAATATATATATCTTTTTTATAAATATAATAATTATTTAGTTACTTATTAATTAGTTTATTGACGCAAGTAAAAATTTGTAACTAATATTATTAAAAATTAAAATCTTTATAATCGAAACTAAAATTATATTCAGTATTATTGAATCGTGATTAGATCTGCAAAAAATGAATTTTGACATTGCAGCCCTTGACTTTTTGGCCAAAGTTATATCCAATATTTCCGTTCTAAAGGCACAAGGCACAATGCCTCAAGGAAGTATAGTTGGAAACCGATTTTACCTCCCATGATTTAGCTTCTTGAAGAGATCATGTACGTCGTCAAAATCGGGCCTCATTTCAGCGGTTTCCGCCCAGCACTGTCGCATAATGTTTATGGCTTCCGGTGGTGCAGCGCCTTTGCTGACCGATGGTCTTATCAGGGGTGGTGGCTTCATTACTTTCTCAATTATATCTACGAGACAGAAATGCCTAACATTTCAATCCTCAAACGTAATAACTGTAAAACTTTAAATGACCGTAGAATTTCAAATCGCTGATAATCGACTACACGGTTGCAAGATTTCGAAGAGTTTCACATATGCGAAATAATTCTTGAATAATCAATATCGATAAATTAGCAAGTACAGATTTAATTTATAGTAAATTGTAAAATCTGAGTTCTAATTATGTGTTTGCCGTTAATCATTTTATCGGAAAACGATACGTGCCAAGAATTGGCTTATTCTTAACTCATTTCTCATTCATTTATCACAATTCTATTTTTTCAATAAATATAATTTGCATAAATATAATATGAGACGTTTGCGAAATAATTATCATATTAAGTATAATTTGCATTAATCCTGACTTTTCAAAATCAATAATTTATTAAATTAATTATGATTAAAAATAATTGATAGAAAGATATAAGCACATTTTTTCTCGGTCTATTTTATTATTTCAAGTCTGGAATAAATAATAGGAAAAATAGATCTTCATGTATCTTCAGTTTGTTAATCTTTAAGCACAGTAAATGCTCACAACTCAAAGAACAAAATTTTATTTTTATAGTTATATTTTATATATATTAATTACATGTATAGAATTTTTATTATTATTATTTTCTGAATTCTTTAGTGAAATCTCACTCTAAAGTGAAAATTAAGTCAGTTTTGAAAAAGAGTGGCCTAATTTTCAATTTTCTTTAAGAGATAAAGACATATCTAACGTAATCTCTAAGTTCTAGAGATTACGTTAGTTATGCCTTTATGAGATAAAGAAA
>Ga0157363_1003598_pt1 | contig 14037 bp, 10 predicted proteins | sample AttsexASBM1_FD_111477 | JGI IMG/M metagenome (GOLD analysis project Ga0157363, IMG submission 111477) | Fungus gardens microbial communities from leaf cutter ant in Ribeirão Preto, State of São Paulo, Brazil - Atta sexdens ASBM1 | ecosystem: Host-associated > Fungi > Mycelium > Unclassified ...
ATTACAGTTTCGGGGACGTTCGATTCAAATAAATAGGTTCAAATTGTAACTATACTCAAACTCATGATGATTTTTAAATATAGTAACTGCGATTTGAATCTATTCACTCTCAGTAGATCATCCTCTAACTTTAATTGTTAATGACTTTAATTAAAATGTGCAATCGACTTGTTTTGGTATGTATAAAGAAAATCGATTTAGACTAGTTAAATCTAATTTTTTCATGGCTAATATGAAATTAGCCCCTCAAAATTGTTTTTTGAACTTTTTTACTAGAAATGTGCAAACGAAAATTTGAAATGCACATACATGTGCCAACGATGAGCAACCGAATGAGTTATAGAAAGTTAATTTTTTTAAAAGTTGGGGTGCCAACTTCACACAGGTAACTTTGAGTTTTTTTGTTCAGTCCAATTTTTTTTTACTGTGTTAGAACACAAAAATTTCACTCTTAAATTTCTTGGCACAAATTTCAATTTTCATTAAATAAAGATTTTAACTTTAAATTAAGTAATTATTTGGTAATGTAATAAAAATATCGAAAAGTAATTTTTCTAGATTTTTTTGAAAGCTTACAGATATTTAACTACTAATAGTTTAACTCAAATATTAAAACTTTTATTTAATGAAAATTGAAATTTGCCAAGAAATTTAAGAATGAAATTTAAGAATGAAATTTCGCCTGAATAAATAAAAGATCTAGTGTGCCTATGAAGCGTTAATGTTACAGCAGAAATGCTTGCTTCTTGAGGTCTTTCGAATTCTAGTATTTTCTGTTTATGATCTTAAAGAACCTTCATTGTTTCGCCTATTTCCGAGTCTATTTGTGCTCCTTCACGCAGAAACGATGTACGGTAGGATCTACCGTGACGTGTGCACGAAGATCCCGCGAATCACACCGCGAGATAGCTGAATATAACACGTCGGTAATGGTTAACGAGAGTAGAACAAAATGCATATGCCGCGGCGGCGTACCGCAATTTCAGCATAGCTAAGAATTGTGAACGCGCGAGAATCGTCTCGTCTCGTTTCGTTTCGTTTCACGATAGAGAGACTCGCTTTCGCGCGCAATACGAGACGCACTACGCGCTCGCGCGCTATCATTATTCTATGCATTATTTATGTCATTCCCCGTGTGCCGAGTACAATGTGGGTCTACGAATCAAAATGCATTGCTTATGCAAATAGCGGTCGTGCCCCGCAGTCTCGGGATGAATTCGCAGTCTGCTACGGGGAATAATCATAATGATCAATAAGATACAACCGTTTGTACGTCTCTCTCTCTCTCTCTCTCACTCCACACTTCATGCAAATCTTGAGGCGTATTGTCTGGCGATATTAAGGGAATTGTTATCGCGTTGCATAATTTCAGTATTCGATCGTGCTCGGGTTTGCTTAAGCTCACTTGCTTGGCAATCAGTTTGTTGTATACCCAACATCGATTTCTGTATTGTTTTTCGCCTAATTTCCCGCGAAAATTGTATAGAAATTACGTAACTTAAGCTCATTATCATCGATCCTGGTTATTTCGAGCGCGCGATATATTATGGCTCTATAAGGAATTTTGATTTTATGGCGCTTAAACCGTTATAAGATAAATCATGTTTTTGCCTATTCTCCACCGCGCGCGATATTTCGATGATATTTCGCGACCAGCGGCTCTCTACGGAATAACGGAAGGTGGTAGAGAGAGGTTCGCTTATAGGGCGAACGCGGTCGGTTCTGGTCGTCGGGTGGTTTTGGAATCCGCGCCACGAGTCGGTGGTTTTGCGGTGTGGCGAAAACCGCCGACCCTCTCGAAGCTCTTCCCGGCCGTTCTCCCTGTTTGCGTCGTCCTTTCGCGTAATCCCACCATGGTTTAGCGAGTTTCTCACGAGAGCCTCTAAGTAAAGCGGACGAGTGCTCACGGCCACCAACTCTCGAGACTACCGTCTCTTTGATTAGCGTGGTATATCGGGTGCTCCGATAGAGCTATTTCTCTCAGCTGTGTTAAGTTAAAACAGACATTGATCAAAAGGAATTTTATTGCTTCTTTCACAAGTTACAGTAAAATCTTTAATAGTAGATTTATTCTTTTAATAAGAAAGTTGAAATAAATTAAAATCTAAATCTTTAATCATTAACCTTTAATTTTTAAGTAGATAGATATAACCATAACATCCCACACATGATAAAAAATATATTGCCTCGAAGTTTTTAAAGTTCACATAATTTTTATATTCTTCTATCTCACAAGCTGGATGTAAATAATGTAAATTTAACTCTATACATGTTATTAAAAATACACGGAAAGATCGGTTTTGCTAAAATATTTAAAAATTCAGCTGGATACACAGATTTGAAAATACATCAAAGTAATTATGTATATGGAATGCTTAAATTGGTTGCTAGAATATCAAAAAAACTTTTTGTAACATTGTTCATCATGTTTGAGATTCCTATCTCTATCTAATTAACTTGAATGAACCAAAATTATTTTCAGCTTTGTAGTTAAATTTTTAGATACTTCAGCAAAATTCGTTATTTTTCCATAAAAATAAAATGTTTTTAGGATTTATCTGAATACTTCATCTATTTATTTAAAAGTTGACAGGTAGCATTCTTTGTGTAGCATTCTTTAAAACGAGAATGAATTCATAATGTTCAAGATCGCAATGTATATCTAGATAATATATGTATATCTAGATAATATATCTGATCGTTCCAGTGGCATTTCCATTTTAGACGCAACCCTAATGTGTGTACCACAATGCCCGTTTACCTCGAGCTCGAGATGAGCAAATGTTCTTGGCACTTGAGCGCGCGCGTGCCTCGTGTTTGGTTACGGACTTGATCACAGGCGGGGACATCGTAGAGAGCAGTTAACCTGTCCGATAATACGTGCCGATAATCAGGCATCTAGTGGATGACGGACGGCGGGATCGATGGAGCTAACGTAATTAGACGCAGCGATACGCGCCACTTAAGCGTACTTGAGTGGCTGCAAACGCAACTGATTGGTCCAGTTGCTGTTAGCGTTAGGACGTAACACGGCGTGGTCGACTTGTCGTCTCCTCTCCTCTCTCTCTCTCTCTCTCGTTCGCTCTTTGACGGGCGAAGAGACAGAGTGACTGTAAACGACGACGTCGCCCCGTCGTCGGCTTTAACGAACGTCCATTGAGCGGCCTCCTCGCTTCATTGAGTTGTCCGCGATAATATACTGCGAAACGGTAATCCGGTATCTGCCGGGATGTATTAAATGTCGCGCGAGACTCGAAAACCAATAAAAGCGCGATCGTGCCGATCGTTGCGCTTTAATGCCAATTCTTGTTCGTCGTTATCCGGCCCCGGCTATCGTTTTCACGGGGTTGTCGAGCCGATAACGCGCTATTTGAATACCGCCCCCGTGTGCGAACGCGCGCACGCTATTGCGATGGCTCTCGATCGCGCGGAATAAAAAGCGCGGCGTGGAAAGAGGGGCCGAATGATGATGCGGGAGAGAGGAGGCTATCGGATAATTAAATCGGCCACGGCACGTAAAGGACACTGATTGACGTACGCGACGGCTACGTTCTCTCATTATTATTCGTCGAAACGACATAATTCGCGCGCTTCGCTTTTCGACGGACTCTAACCGTGTCGTTCGACAGTGCGTTGCTTCTCCGTCTCGCTCATTCATACGAAACTCGAGAGACTATCACTAGCGTCATTCCATCCATTCGATGATGAATGTTAAAACCGATAAATATTTCAAGAAAATATCAGCAAGATACTGTTGTGCTTTTGACATTTGTAATATCATAATATAATACGTTCGATATTTCCATATTTATTTAGGTAAATGTGTTTTGACTTTATCAGTAAGCATAATTTATAATAATTATGCATACGGCGAGGCTTTGTAAACATAAATCTGTTTTACGAGTGGTGTTGGTGTTTCGATAGACCGACATTTTTGCTTTATCGATCTATAAAACGGAGTTACTGGAAAATGCCAAGCAGCACGTCTGACGCCTACTGTTCTGTTCCACAGAGCGAAAGCTGATAAATTAATTGGATTGACCGTCGTGACTTGTCGCATACAAATCGGATCAGCGATTCCGTTACGATCAGCTGTTAGCCAATTTGCATTAACTCCGTCTTCCTTAATACGGTAGGCAACAAATCTACTCGTATTACGTCGCATTTAAAAGTCACTTACGAAAGATGAGCTTCTGTGTACAAGCGTATATACATCCGCAAATAACAAGTCAGCGAGCGAGATATGCAATGTTGTCTGATACACAACTCTGCCGATTCCAAGCTTGAGCCGTTTAAATATATTGCACGCCTGGCGCACAAATCCTCCGACGTAATTCGAACATATACGTGCTATAATGCAACGGTAGAGAAGCCCTTTGCGAAGCCGTGAAGATTAATAAAACACGCTACAGTGACTACGAGCAGCTACGAGGCTTAAATTTTTGAGAACTACCACATGTAGTAAGATACGTTGATCTACATCGCGTTGATCTACCTTCTCTTGGAATATCATTTTCACTTTTCAGTAAAATACAAAGGCGTGTTACAAAACGTAAGAGATTTTAACAACACAATAAGGGATGACTTTTAACCTTAGTACATTTTTCAGTCTTTTACTATACACTGAGTCTTTCCCGGATTAATTTTCGTCATTTTAACACAAATTAAATATACAAAAATTATTAAGTAATTCTTACATATTCTTTAACATTTTTTTAGTTTAGAAAGTATTTATAAAGTTGTGTATTTAACAAAATTGTATATAAATATTATAACTAATTGAGGCTCCTAGTTTTTCGGGGAAAAAAAAAAACGCAAGATGACCCAATCGTGTCATCTACTGCACTGTTGATTTAAGTTGCCACTGCTCTTACTCAATACATTGTTATTGTATACTAAAACAATAGATAAATTTGACACTATTTAGTGTCAAATTGACACTATATAGCGTTAAATTTAACCCAATTTAAACTGTTCAACTTTATTGCTTTAAAATAATGATATATTGAGTAGGAGCAGTGGCAACTAAAATTAGATTAAATTTGATACTACTAGATTTAACAGTGTAAGAGTTAAAAATAAGAATTAAATGTTCATAAATCATAAAGAAGGAAGCGTTTGTTAAATATTTATACGGTAGTGTGTTTCTGATATATATATATAGTGCATGGTTGTCAGATCTGCGGTTTTCCGTCAGAGACGGAACGGGTTTTTAAAACGAATCTTCGGTTCTTTAGCTGACGGAAAACATTTGATGATGCTTTTTTTACATTTTTTGAAAGAGCGCATTACAATATAGTAACAATTTTGAAAGTAGCAGGCAATCTTCAGCAAGATAAATGAAATCTCCGGTTTTTAAATCAGAGAAAACTAACTAAACCGTGATACAGTGCAAAAGTTTTCGGTCAATGACATTTTGTACTCTAATTTATAAAAAAAAAGATAAAATTTTAATCATTATATCAGACGTTAGTACAAGATTTCGTTATCCACATCTTGTACCCCCGATAATGGTTACAATTTTATCAGGCTTTTTTTATAAATTAAAATATAAATGTTACTGGTCGGAAACTTTTGGCCACTGTATATAGTGACCGGGTACGGTATCACGTGTGACTCATTAGTGCAGTAACGTGCCTGAAAGTTGATCTTTATTTTACGAGTTTTGGCACGATTTTCATTACGCGATCGCGATCGCCAGCGAATCATTAGCGACCCCTCACATGAAACATCGCGATTCCGGCATATGTACTTCGTTCGTTGCGGAATCTAGATCGTACGACACGGGAAAATTGGACGGGGGAAAAGAGAGAAAGGGAGAGGGAACTATATTCCGGCTTTTACGAGGCCATAGTGGCGTATCCGTTTTGCAGGGCACGACGTGCAAAACGATCGATAACATGCTCGTAACGTTATTACCAACAGGTATAACGGAGGCGGGTAGCACCGGTACTACCGGCAATAATGTGGCTTTTACGCTCGTGGATGCTGATACTGCAACCACCAAAGTAACTCGGCATTTGCTACAGCACGTTTCGCAAAAATAGTCTATTATGTAATATCTAATTAATTGGCATAAATGTAAAAATATATATTTGAAGAATATAAATCTAATTAAGACTCATTTGTAATGTGATACCGGTTCAAATTATTAAAATTGTTTCTATTCTGTTTCAAGATCGGCAAATAATTGGCGCATAGTTTGCTTGAACTGGAAATTGTATAAATTCACATAAAATATTATTAAGCACGAAGGCCGAATATGGCATTTTTTTGTAATTGTTTCTGTTCTTGCAGTTAATTATAAGTTTGATTTCCTTAAGCTTGAAGCACAATAGTAATCACTTTGACTCGAATAATAACAAAACAGCTCCGAATATTTTTTTTTTTAAGTGAAAAACTTCAAGTGAAAACAAAATTAGTTTAGCGCATTATCTTGTATTTATATTTATTATTACATTGTACTTAGTACGTGTAACGCAATGAAACCTGAATCAAAATGACATATACATGAATTACTAAACTAGTTAAACTTTAAACCGATCTATATTACTATGATTCTGCGTTGAAGTTGTGGAATAGTTTGAAATACATATATTCGAAGATTATTTCACCGCCAATCGTTGACTTGTGGAATATTCGTGAGTGGAATGATTCTAGAAGGCACTAAAATTCAACAATAGTTTTTATGATAAAAAAAATAAAGAGTATTATAGATTTACAGACACGAAAAATAGAGAGATTTATATTAAAATTTAAGAAAAATTTATTATCATTAATTAATGAAGCGGTTTTTTTGTTGTGAAGTGCAAGCACGTCTGCCTAAGTAGCAAAATTTTTTTATCCGACTCTATGTATCGATTTCGAGTTACTTGTGAGTCTGTGGAACAGCGTAGAGTCTCTCGAATAAATCTCAGGGTCTTATGGGCTTTAATGGCGTTAAGGGATTGTGGTGCATCGATACATTTAATGGCGTTTTTGTGTTGCAGGGTCCACCGCAGCCTGGACAGCCGTTCAAATTTTCGGTCGGCGAATCCTGCGATCGTATCAAGGAGGAATTCAACTTTTTACAGGCCCAATACCACAGGTATCTTTTTTCATTTCGTACAAACGTATTCTCATCGATTGCAGTCAATTGAAGATGTACGGATTTTGTTACTATAAATAAAGATCAATATCAATACAACCAATTTGTCACATTTGTTTTCGACAATTCCTGGCAATTTGTATTAATCACGCAAGTTAAACTCTATAAACTTACATCTTCATTGTCTGTCAGCGATATTAATATTTACATAATTTTTTTAATTAACAACGTGTATTTTTTTATTCTGGTTATTAAGTAGCAATGAAGTACCTTTGTAAAAATTGATATTAATACAATTTGTCCCAAAGCTTTACGCGATCTCAACCGCGTTTTTTTTTTTTTAAAGGAAAGTTGTCGGATTCCCATTTTTTCGATAAAAAAAAATATATATATTTTCCCGCGGATTGTTAAGCGTGATATAAATTCCGTTCAGCGGTCAGTAGTTTGTCGAACGGAGTAAACGTTCGCGTCCGTGGACACCGTAGGGCCGTATCCATTAGGCGCTCGTGCAAATACCGCGTGGGCGTGCACGCGAAACGCACGAACTGATGTACGGACGTAGGCAGATAATTGATTGTCCAACCGGAAGCTGTGTACACCGAAGTATGCACACGGTCTGGAGAAGGAGCGAAGACCCCATTTGGACAGCGCATCTATGTGCATGCGTGCACGTATCTGCGATCGGCAGTAAAAAGGGTTTCCTCAGAGATCGCGCTCTTTGGTAGATTCGGAAGCGAAAAGCTCGCTGGTGCGTGACTAGTTTCTTCGATTGCTGCACTGAGAGAAATGTTTGGTGTATAGAATAACTACAGTTTTGTAGAGTGAATTATTAGATTATTTTTTATTGATATGTAACTATTTATAAATTGTTGATTATCACGGATATTAATTTGTTGAATTTACTAAATAAACTGATGATTTAATGATAAAAACTGCTTTGCATGATGTTCAGAGATGTTTTATAGTTAAAAGTAGAATATTTTGTTATCTGAACAAAATAATTACATGGGAATAGTATATATCTCGTATTCTTTATATACAGAGTGAAATTATGTTTAGCGTTTCTGGCTTGAAAAAGATATATAGATCCAGATCGATTGGTTATTAATTACCTTGAAAAAGAAATGTTGCCTTAATGTGGCAAGAAGTACATGAAACTTGTACTCCGACTCCGTTTTAGGAGTGAATATAGGACGTCGAAATTCTCTTACGAGAAGACACGCCATCTCTGAAGCTCCGCGAAACATTTCTCATTTTATCATAATAGCTTATTTTTTTTGTAATTATTGAAAGAAAATTGAAAATTGCGACTTAATATTTTATATTATTATTTACTAAACATGAGTAACCAAATAAAATTGTATCGTTAAATCAAAGATTCATGTAATTTTGTTTATCTAACAAAAAATATTTGCTTTTAACAAAAATGATAATCTGTGAATAATTCTCTTTTTTTGTTATCATTACTACAACCTTTTTCTCAGTGTGAATTCACGTCTCTATTTATTGATACGTTAAATTCACAGTGTTCCGGAATTGCAGAAAGAGCATCGGTATTCCTCTTCCCTTCCCCTTTTTTCACGAAAGTTAAATATAGCATAATAGTGCTGACAACAACAGAAAAATAATTACGATAATGACGCGATGATATCGGGCACTTTTTAACCGAATAAATTTTATCTCGCGTTTAGAAATACCGCGATGAGAACAACATTCATAAATTTCGTGAATTGAGATATTAATCACGGAAAGGCAAAAATGCATTCCGACCGCGTGAAACAGAGAGAGAGAGAGAGCTATCTCTGTGCCACGTGTTAGTAGGCGCGCGCATTCAAGCGCGCAACGTGATTCTCGATAAATCGTCCCGTAAATCGTTGGCACGGCGTCAATCTGAAATAATTAATCGACTTTCTGACCGTACGAGTATTGCCGTTTGCGTAACGAGAGTTGCCGCTCGCGCGAGCATGATCGTTAATACCGTGCTAATTTATCGCCTTATAGGTGAGATTACGCCGCGCAACGTATAGCGTGATTCGCCTTTCACGAATATTAAACGCCGCGTCGAAATTACCGTGTGCATTCTATCATTACCTCGAACCGAATTAAAATCGCTTCGCGTCCCGTTACGCGAGGCTTCTAAATTTCCCCCCTTGAAAAAACAAAACAAAAAAAAAAAGAAAATTTAGTTGTATTCGAGAAACTGTAACTTTATTATTGCGTCTCTCCGCGCTGAACTCGATGACGACGAAATAAACTATTTTTACTCCGTTCGTTATCGTTGAAGCTTTTACAGTTCTACCTTTATTTTCTCTCATTCGCGATATATGGCGCGTGTTATACGGCGCGTTTCCAACTTAATGTCGCGACGAAGAACGACGAGCGGAGGGACAATGGCTCCGACGATTTCGAGGGCTGGTGGATATTAATGCTCTGTTCTTGTTCTTCTTACACAGCCTTAAATTGGAGTGCGAGAAACTGGCCAGTGAAAAAATAGAGATACAGAGGCATTACGTGATGGTAAGCCGGGAAAAGGATAAAAACGTAGAAAAGGGGCAGCGCGTATTACTCATACATACACATCACATATACGCACATGCACACAAAGCCATATACGAATCATCCTGCCGTTGTTCCCAGATTAAAATGCATTCGTTTTCGTCGCGCTTGAATTCGGGAGATATCGCTCGGTCGCGGTCGAGCTGTTTCAATTCTCGCGAAATTGAGAAGAACCTAAAAAAAGAGGGAGGGAAATTATTAAAAAACCGATTTGATTTTACCGAAATGAATTTTCGATATGCGCGGCAGCGCGACTGTAACGCTTTTATATTATACGTGGGAGTGCAATTAAAAGGAAAATGGTACACGGATCTTCAAAGAAATGTCAGAGGTATAATTTCAGAGAGATTGGATGAACGGTAGAAAGAGAGAGAGAGAGAGAGAGAAACAGAAAAAAAAAAGAAAATTATCGTCACGAGCATTGGCGTCGCACATCAAAAGTGCTGGGAACATGGGGAGAAACACGAATCACAGAGAGACACGATGCGACGCATCCCCATACTCGTTATCGTAGGTATACAGTGGAGCAACGACAACGGCAACAGCAACAGCAGCAGCAGCAGCAGCAGCAGCAGCAGCAGCAACACCAGCGACTGCACTCGAGCGTTACAGGCACATACGAACGCATTCATTTGCCGCGGTACAAGCGGTTTTGTCGACCGCCACCACCGCAAGATTATTTTCCTGCACCCCCGAAGCGCCGCGCTAAACAAAAATACGACGCGGGCTTGTCGTCGTTAAAAAAGTTATTGCCATCGCGGACGGGGCGCCTTTGTCCCGCTCTCTGATGTCGCTGTCGAGTAACATGGTGGACCGACCAAGTGAATATTAATATGCGCTTTAACGCGTCGGGGAAAAGCGCGACGCGACGAGGATTAACTCTTAATGAACCTGCGCACTGCCGCGCCGATTCTCTCGTATTGATTTTCTATTAACTTTCTTTTTGAACGGCAAAGTGCTCGAAAACACATTTTCTGACGATTACGTGTTTTTTTTTTTCCATAAAATGATTAATTTATCGTTCTCGATAATGAACAGTTTTGTTGTTTAATATTTAACGACAAGTAGTACCTACCTAACGCGTTTGCGATTGTTTGTATTTGCATACGATTTCCTTGTTAATTGAACGCGATGTAAATTCCACGAATGCGTTTTTATGAATTATTCGCTCGCAATCGCGACGCTTCCAATATTCTCCACGGTCCACTTGGTAAACACGAAACTCACACACAATGTTAAAACACATATACATATACACACGATGGCCAGTATATAACAATTATTATCAATGTTTGTTGCGGCTGCACTAATTGTGTGTTTTTAATGGCTTGGCTGTGCACCACCCCTCCGCAATATCCCTCAATTTGGGGGCGTGATAAAAAGAACGAACCGGTTCGGAAGGTTAAAAAAAAATATTACACGCGCAAAAAATCCGGGACCAAATTAATGAATCGTTATACGATTGAACAATGTTCGCATTCCGCACACATTATATCGCATCCCTCGTTTACCACGGAGCCCAAGTCACAGACCCTCGACTCGTTGATGACTCGATAATCTCGTTTTAGAGGCATTATTATTCTCTATTGTTAGCCAAAACGCGTCACGAGACTCCTCCCTAGTCATGCGAAAGAGAGTGCCCCCCCCCTCCCCCTATCTTTATTTTGCCCCCACAGCTTTTGAATGTCGCCTGCACTTACTAATGTTTAGCTTACACGTGCGATTTCCTGCTTGTTCTGTCCAGTATTAAGTTGGAGCTGGAGAAACTCGCCCAGGAGAAGACGGAGATGCAGCGCCACTACGTCATGGTGAGTCCACACAAGCTTACGAACCTATCGCAGGACCTATATCGGTAGTAATCGTATTAAACATAAAGGGTCATGCGACGCAAAGTGCTTTTCTTATTTCGCGTCTGACGAGTCCAAAAAAATTTAGCTTTGCGCTCCCTCTTGACTGAACCGTTGCGGACTGCAGGGAACATTTGACGTTTCAAGCTCGCTCAAATTTGCACCAAGATGTAATGCTGAAGTACGTCGAAATTATAAATTTTATCTCGTGCATTTATCTCGTTTACATTAAAATTAAAATGCAAAAAATACAAAAAAATAAAAATTAAAGTACATATATCTCTAAAGGTAAAAAATAATTAAAAAATAACTATAAAAAAATATTTATATCTTGCGACATAAGAGGATGACGGAATAATTTAGGATTACACAGGTCGTCGTGCGTTGCTTCTTCGCGGCTCCTCTTCCAGTTTTGTTTTTCGGCTTTGTCCCGCGAGAGTACATGTAGATGCCGCGAAAGTCTCGGCTTACTTTCGCCCGTAGATCTTCGTTATCGCGATTCACCGTCGGCTGTGCCAGTGTATGCATCTTCATTAAGCCGTGTGAAGCGTAAAGAGGTGCGCACCGCTTTCTTCATGGGAGGTCGAAGGTCGCTGAGAGTACCGGTTTTAATTTTACGCCAGTTGTACCGACGTCTCGATGAATCTCCATTCTTTCCGTTTATCCATCCTGAAATGTCTTCACACATAACGTGATAATTTCCAGGTATATCGCTTAGTGCGATAGCACTCTCCAGAGAAGCATAGATCTAAATCTTTTTTAGATCAAGGCACCGACACTTCCTCGATTTGTAAATTTACCGCGAAGATATTCGTCGTGCTAAACCGACTGGAAGGGTATTCGAGAGATCTTGATAGCGGCGAATAGGAGCCGCGCGTAGTTCGCACGCCGCGCCGTAAGTTCGCGGTCCGCTAAGTTCGTTGCCCAAAGTTCGCGAAGCGTGCATTATAGACCGGCGATAATTTATAGGCCGTAGTCCGCGCGCTCGGTCGATGCAAATAACTTCATATAAAATGCGCGGCGCTCGCTCTCGCGTGGACGTGGCACTTCCGCCGATTCACGCCGGCACGAAGATTAATCGCGCGATCGTCTCACGTTAGGTACATAGCGTGTACGTCGTGCGAGAACGCGCTTATCTCGCGCGTCCCAGGTATGCCGCTCTTACTCTCTCAAACGGCTTGATCGATCTTCGCGCTCCTCGATCCTTTGTTCCGTACGTTTGTATCGATCGGTCGGCCTGCGACTCACGCGGCTCACGCATGTGACAGGTTTAAATGTATTGTACATATCATACTTTATTCCACTTTCGTTTCGATATGGCACGGGGGGGAGCGCTTATTGTTCTGCCAGTTGCGCGGTAACGAACGTCGGCGCGAAACATAGCGAAACCACGGAATGCACTTAATCAAATTTCGATCGGCGAGTACGAAAGCATATTTATTGCGCTATCGTCCTATCGCGTCGTTTTATCATTGATGATTGATTACCGACGTAACAAGAATTTATCGTAGTATCGGGGTTTAGGTCGGCGTTAGCAACAGGTACTCACGTCTCTCGGCTAAACACGTTCGTGTTCGTATCGAGCGGAGTCATTGATTCCTACGGGTGCAATCGTAGTCGCGGTGCGTCGCCCAAATGCTTTGTCGCCCTCATCGTCGATGAATTGCGAGCATCGAATAAAGTATCACGTTGTCGCGCGTCACGGTCTTGCTACGATAATCACCGTAGTTTGCTTTCCTGCAACGGACAACACCGTCGTTTCCCCCGTAGAATTACGATGGCTCCATCCGTCCGGATACTGCCGCGTTCCATTTATATACCGGCGGCGACAGTAACACGGGATATCTCGCACACATCGACGGGGTGGAACGTATAAAGCCGGGTCCTCGTATCTGGCTTCCCTCAAAATTTTCCACGTGACATCGCGAGGCAGCGTTTACTGGTAGAGCCAGCCGGCGAATCTCCCGGGACTCGTTATCGATGGAGGTCATCGCGTATATACGTTCGTGCGAGCCGTCGGATCTCTGATACGACATCGTTATACCACGACGGGTGTAGCCCCGGCCACGGGGCGTTACGCCTTTACGACTCTTTCATGTAATTGTCGAGCTCGTGAACTCTTTTACGAGCGCGCGAACCGCGAGCATGGCGAGAGACCGGCCGCGAAGCACTTCGTTACGCTCGCAATGCCACTCGATACATTTAGCGTATGTCCTCCGCTTCATATTTCCGCTTGCGAAATACGTTAACTACGCGCGATACTTTCATCGGGTGAGTGAGATTTTAAAACGTTTCTATTTAATACAAAAATAGTGTCGGAGGTAACAACGCGTTTCTAAGAGAATTAATTCCCGTAGTCGGAATTGCAAAACTGGAAATCAGGGAATTGTTAAGGGAAATCGGAAACGGTGTCAGAGAATTTTGAAAAATTTCCTCGAAAATAAAAATTCTTGGCTTTAAAGAAGTTTAATATATCTATATACGTATATTACACTTACGCAGTAAGTAATTTTGAAATACTATCAATAATTAAAAATGCAAACAGTG
>Ga0157363_1003599_pt1 | contig 14037 bp, 17 predicted proteins | sample AttsexASBM1_FD_111477 | JGI IMG/M metagenome (GOLD analysis project Ga0157363, IMG submission 111477) | Fungus gardens microbial communities from leaf cutter ant in Ribeirão Preto, State of São Paulo, Brazil - Atta sexdens ASBM1 | ecosystem: Host-associated > Fungi > Mycelium > Unclassified ...
AAACCTTTGATGAGATCCCATCAAACAATTGTGACAAAGCTACATTCAAATTAGCTATTCTTTCTGGTCCTTCCATAACTTCTCTTCCTACTACTGCTCCTCCTTCTAACAAAGCTTGTATTTAAGCCTGCTGCATTACAAGCTGTTCTTGTGACTGCCTAATAATAGTAGGGTAGTTGTGTTAACTCATTCTGAAAGTTGGTAGTGGTAGTATGGTTAGAGAAACAGTGGAACCTATGCTAGTTTCACTCTCCAATTCATATTCTGGAGATGAAATCTCAGTAGGTAATAGCAAGCACTCTTCTTGTCCTACCTACACCGTCTACTGACTACTTCAACTACTGACTACTAATCTGTATCATGATTTTGGTCTAAGAAGACCATTTTCCTCTAAGCTGCATCTTAAGGATTATAGCTGTTCCTCTGTATAGACAGATCACAAGGGAACCTGTAGTATAAGGCTGATACTAGAAAAAAGTATAGAGCACATTCACAAAAGACAATATATATCTGAAGTACACTAGTGGGCTTTAATACAATCAAACAGCTAGACTTCTCCTACTTAACTAGTATACCCCTTGAGCTTAGTGTCCATCTATTCTTCTTAACTTTGGGTGTGTTACCTATGGTCAAGGATGAAAAGAGAATAAGAGAGAAAGAGCTCGGTGTTTGAGCAGTTTCAGAATATGGTATCGAGTTCTAATATTATGAACTTAAGACCTTAGGATTGGTCAAAAGAAAGAACCTTGTATAGGGTTTACACAAGAGAACTCAATAGAGAACTCTTTACAGGATTGTCTACCTTTTATACTAAAGACACATGGTCTGTGTTATGTACTCCTAGCCTACCCTAAATAGTCATATGTATATCTTAAGACTAACATGCATTATGCATGTTATATGATATCTTTCTAGCACTTTCTATGCCTTTCTTCTTGTATTATATGACTAACCCTAATCCTAAGTTCTATAAATAGAAAAATATGAAAAATAAAATAAAATAAGAAAATGAGAAAAAAACTAAGTCTACTTCTTATGATCTTGACAATCTTATCTGTAAATTCTCAAAATAAATATATTATTCCAAATTGATGGAGTAACATGGAAAGAGAATTATGTGAAGACAAAGAATAGAAAAAACCTCAAAGTTAAAACACTGGTAATTTCCAGATGCATACATATAAGAATTGACAAACAACTAGTCAAGGAAAAAAGAATACAGATAAAGCCAATAAACTTCTCATTCAAAGTTTTTAACATGGACAGAACAAAGAACAGAGAGGTGACCAAGGTGGCACCTCTATAAATAGAAATCAATGGACACAAGGAGTAGTTGGAAGCTACAGTAACAGATTTAAATAGAACAGACATGTTTCTAGGACATGACTGGTTGGTCAAGCACAACCCAGAAGTCAACTGGAAAAATGGAACAATAAAGTTTATAAGATATCCAGAAAGCTGCAAAATGAAGCATTAAGATATCAAGTTTAAAACCAAAAGAATACAGGCAATGGAAACCAAAGAACAGGATAATAGTAAAATTGGAAAAGAACTAGACAAGACAAACCCAGAGGATTTACTGGAGTATATTCAACCATTTATTCATCTATTCAATAAGAAGAAATTTGAGAAACTACTGAAATGACAAGAATGGGATCATGAGATAAACCTGATGGAAGAAGCTCCAAGAGAGTTAAATACAAAGACATATACAATGACATTGAAAGAAAAAAAAGCACTAAACCAATGGCTGGACAAACAATTGAAAGCTGGTTTAATCATAGAATCAAAGTCAAGATATATGGCACCATGTTTTTACATTCCAAAGAAAGATGATTCATTATGGCTGGTTCAGAACTATAGAAAACTCAATCAAGTCATGATAAAAGACAAGATGCCACTACCTTTAATTGGAGAAGTAATTGACAAGTTAAAAGAGGCCAAATACTTCAACAAACTTGATCTTATCTGGAGGTACAACAATGTTCAGATTAAAGAAGACAACAAATGGAAGGTAGCTTGTCTGACAAACAAAGAATTATTCAAACCACAAGTGATGTATTTTGGACTACACAACTCACCAGAAATATTTCAAAGAATGATGAACAGTATTTTCCAGGAATTACTCCACAAAGGAGTATTGGCAAATTATATGGATGATTTCATTATACTGGCCAAGACAATGAAGGAACTCAAAGAATGAATAATTAGGTTTTTGAAGATTGTAGAAAAACACAACTTGTATTTTAAAAGATTAAAATGCAACTTCAATATGGAGGAAATCCCAATATTGGAGGTAATAGTCAGCAAAAGACAAGTACAGATAGAACAAGACAAGATCAAGGCAGTCAAAGAATGGAAAATGCCAACAAAAATCAAAGAAGTGGAAAGCTTCTTGGAATTTGTGAATTTCTATTGGAGGTTCATTCAGAACTTCAGTCATATAGCAAAGCCATTAAACAACCTGAAAGGAAAGAAGAAATGGGAATGGAAATGGGAAGAAGAACATCAACAGGCTTTCCAGGAGTTAAAGAACAAGATTACAAGTCAACTGGTACTCTTTCTTCTAAAAAGAGAAGGAAAATTTAGAGTAGAAACAGATATCTCAGGACACACCATTGGAGGAGTATTATCTCAAGAACAGGAAGGAAAATGGAAACTGATAGCCTTCCTATCTAGGACAATGCAACAAGCAGAAAGGAATTATGAAATCTATGACAAAGAGCTATTGGCAATTGTAGAAGCCTTAGCAAAGTGGAGACAATATCTACTGAATGCAATGGAACCATTTGAAATCTGGATAGATCATGAAAACCTCAAGTATTTCAGAGAGCCCCACAAGTTAAATAGAAGACAGGCCAGATAGTATCTAAAGACTACAATTTCATTCTATGGCATATACCTGGAAAAACAAATACAAAGACAGATATTCTATCATGGAAGAATCAAATAGATATATGGAAAGACAAGACAACAAGGATATTCAGATGCTCAAGGAAGAACTGTGAACAAGGAGAACAACAGCAGAGATAATAATGTTAAAGAGAAACAAGATGATAGAAAATTTAGATCTATTAGAAAAAATATGAAGAAACACGAAGTGGAACAGGAGTTAAAGAAAGGAGATGGTCTAGTCTAAGAGCAAGATGGAATAATCTACATGGATGGATGGATGTATATTCCAAACAACAGAAAGATTAAAGAATGAATTTTACAAGAAAACTATAATTCTGTAGATATAAGTCATTTAGGACAATAACAGATGATAGAACTGGTCAAAAAGAACTATTGGTGGCCTAGACTCAAAGAGAACATCAAAAAATATGTGCAAGGTTGTATAAAATACCAACAAAACAAAGTCCAGCATTAACAAAAACCAGAAGAACTTCATCCATTGGAAATATCACAAGGACCATAGTAGGAGATCAGTATTGATATAATTAAACTATTATCCAGATCCAATAGAATAAATGTCATAGTGGTTATAGTAGATTGATTTACAAAGATAATACAATTAAAGGCAACAATAATGAATATCTCTTTAGAAGGAATAGCAAAGATCTATAGGGACGAAATTTGGAAGTTACATAGAATTCCAAAGAAAATTCTCAGTGACAGAGAGCCACAATTTGTATCAAGATCTATAGAAGAGTTAATAAAAGTGTTGGGAACTAAAAGGATGCTTTTAATGACATATCATCCACAATCAGACAAACAAATGGAAAGGATCAATCAAGAGATAGGAACATTCTTGCAACACTATGTCAATTATTAGCAAGATAACTAGACAGAATGAATAGTAGCAGCAGAATTCCATTACAACAACAAGAAATATGTGGCAACTGGTCAAACACCATTTATTCTAAACTTTGGAAGACATTCTTGGAAAGGAAATCTTGAAATATAAATGAAGATTCCTAAACTGGAAGAATTTCTAATGAAACTATAAAGAAGTTGGAAAGAAGCTATGAAGTCAATAGAAGCAGCTTAAAAGAATATAAAGAAGCAATATGACAAAAAACAAAGGAATCCTCAAGGATTGAAGATTGGAGACAACATGTGGCTGGAGAATAAAAATATCCATTTGAACAGACCCTTTAAGATCATGAAGAAGATTGGTTAAGAAGCATTTCAACTCAAGCTTTCAGAAGGATGGATGATACATGATGTGTTTAATGAAGACCTGCTGACAAGGTACAGAGAACTCCATTATCCAGAACAACACATGGAACCAGCACCTCTACCTGCGATTATTAATGAAGAAGAAGAATATGAAGTTGAAGAAGTATGGAAGCATAGAAAACAAGGCAGAGAGATGCAATACTTGGTATATTGGAAGAGTTATGGAGACAAACATGACCAATGGATCATGGAATCAGGGTTACCTCATGTAAAAGAGGTGATTGAAGATTATTGGACAAAGATTTCAAGTCAAAACCTATAAAGAGGAGAAGTAAAATCCTACTTTTGACAATTCACAACACCACTCAAATCTTAACAAACAATATCTTCTTAAATTACCAACAATAACTACATAACTGCACCTATCTCCCTAAACCCCTATATCACTAGAAAATTAAACAACATGGATAAAGCTCAAGTATTCAAGAATAAATGGAATGACTGGACAAGAATTTACCACAAAACATTGAAGGGTTTGGAGACAATGATTGATGTGCAAAAGCAAGTATGGGATATAATAAAAATAGCAGAAGAGGCAAATGCAACAATTACAGAGATAGAAGAAACCATTCTAAAAACAAGTATCAATAACTGAACTATAAATGCTATGAACATCTTAGAAATATTGAAAGATTTACAGTATTTGATTCAAAGCAATATAGAAGATTGAACATACCAGATTCAAAGGATGTTGGCTGATGAATTGGATACATATAGAGGACAAGAAAACAAGTATATGCATGATAACATTCAAGAAATATAGGAACTATACAAGGATGAGGAACAGAGAAGAGAATCAGACAAAGGAGGAGTGGTGGAAGACAAAGAAGTTATTTTAATCAAGTTATATAAGATATCTAGATCCACATCATCATCAACAAAGTCGAGCTTTATAGATGATGAAGTAGATAATTTTATGAAGTATATGAAATTCATCTAGTCCCCTATGCAAACAAGACTATTCCAACTATCCCCACATTATCAATTACTTCAATCCAGAGAAGAACAAGATTCTGACTTTCAGAAAGAAGTAGTGACAGCATTGGTAGACAACAAACATAACACCAAAACATCAAGAAATAGTTATCCTATAACCATATTTCAAAAAGGACTACCATATAAACTATACTTTATAGCTATCAACAATTGAAGTCAAGTAATAATTGGACCTAACAAGAAAATGGTGGTAATATATATAGTAGGAGAACTTGAGATATTAGTATGATTCATGGAAACATGAATGCTGAAAATAGGATATTGTTACAATCAATATCTTATAGATGCAACATAGACTGGGGCCAAGGATAATGATGACATGATTGGCTGTGCCACAATAGTCTCAGTCAGCACCTCATGTAGTAGGTACCATATTCTTACTTCATTCTCATATTTATATAACTTGTTCACCTTATATACTATAGACTATTTCCTCATGGCTCATTTGTATATATAGTATAGATACATTTCTGTATTCTTATGCTTTACCACTTGATATATTTCCCTTACTTTCTCTCAAGTCTTTGCCTAAGTGTAATCTAAGCTCCAAAGCTAAGATTATAACATATACTATTCTGGGTACTAGTCTTCTCTCCTATACTATTAAGAGTACTTGAACTTAAGCTTGCAGTATTGTAAGCTGTTTTTGCTATTATTAAGCTAGAAGCTCATAGTTAATTGAGCCATGTTAGCTTATGATGTATAGTAGTAATAGTGTTGAAAATAACAAAGATAATGGTAATAATGATTTTAGAGATAGTATAAGTAGAGAAAAGATGTCAAGATCACAAGAAGTAGACTTGGTTCCTTTCCCATTTTTCTATTTTCTTTTCTATTTATTTTCCTTTTTTCTATTTTTAGCATTTAGGATTAGTGACAACACAGGTCATATGGTATATTGAAGGGTCTAGAAGGGTGACATCATACCACATGCCAACCTCATGGCTAACACATGGTTATTTAGGGTAGGCTAGAAATAGTTAGCATGGACCATGGGGATTTAGTATAAAAGATAGACTATCCTGTGCAGAGTTCTCTATCGAGTTTTCTTGTATTACCCCAATACAAGGTTACCTCTTAACCCAACTCTAAGGGCTTTGAGTTATAACATTAGAACTTGATTCTCATCATTTAGACTGTTTAACACTAGCATTCTTAAAAAAACTCTTACTCTCTATTCATCCTTGACAGAGAGACAACACTGCCTCTTAGTCAGGAAGACACAGCCAAGCCCTAAGCTTAAGGAAAATTCTAGCTAGGCAGGAGAAGCTTAGCCATCTGTTTGCATCAAAGCCCACTGGTGTATTTCAAACATACTATCCTTTTGTGGACATGTTTGTTACTATCTTTCTTTTATCAACCTAGTGCTATAGGCCCTCTTGTGGTCTATCTATACAGAGGAATAGCAGGTATTCTTAAAAATCCTGCTTGAAGTAAAACAGTCTTCTTAGACCAAAATTGTTTACATATTCCTTAGGAAAAGAATCAGAAGTAGTTAGTAGATGGTGTAGGCAGAACAAGAAGAGTGCCTGCTATCATCTACTGAGATTTCTTCTGTTTTGGAATACGAGTCAGAAACTGAGTCCAATGCAGGATCAGTTCTTTTGACACAAGAATAGTCATGGCCCATCCTACCACCCCTTACCTCATTATCATTATCACCATCACTACTACCACCCTACAAAATAAGTCAGCCTAACTATCCTGCCATCATAAGGCAGCTCCAAGAACAAATCACAACATTATCCAAGCAAGTAGCAGCAAGGGGAGGAGGAGGAGCAATGAATATAGAGGTGACAGAACCCCAGGTGTTTGATGGGACCTCATCAAAAGTCTCAGGATTTGTAATAGCATGTAGATTGTACATAAAGATGAGAATGAGGAAGGCACCACTAGAGGAGCAGATCTAATGGATGCTATCCTACATACAGAGAGGATCAGCAGATGTGTAGAAGGAAAATGTGTTGGAAGAATTAGAGGCAGGAGAACTGAAATTCAAAACAGTAGGGGACTTTTTAGCAGAGGTAAAAAAAGAGTTTGGAGGAGGGGAGGAAGAATTGGTAAAAGCAGCAGAGTTGAGGAAGCTGGAACAAGAGGAGAAAATGATGAAAGAGTTTGTGCAGGAGTTCAAGAGGGCAGCAAGAGGAAGTAGGTACAAGAGGAAATCTCTGGTAGAGGAGTTCAAGAGAGTGATGAATGGAGCAATTAGGAGGAAATTAATGGAGGTAGAAAACCAACCCGGCTTCATTGAACAGTGGTACAAAGGAGCAATAGCCCTAAATAGGAATTGAAGAGAGAGTAAGTGAGAGGAAGAAAGGTTGAGAGGAAAGAAGAAATAGATGGGAGGAGCTCCTAAGCAGGAGCAAAGACAGATATTGCTATGACCCTTAATATGGCAGAGGAGGCAAATGCCTTCTCAGCAGGTGACAATAGGGCTTGCTCTGATGGAAGGGGTAGAAAGAACAAATGTAGTAATAATTAAGAAACAGTGACAGGGGATAGGAGCTCCAAGAAGGGATCCTTATGTGATGGAGGTAGATAAGGGAAGAAACTGCTATGTCTGCAGAGAATTTGGGCACATGGCCCGGCATTGTAGAAGTTGGGAAAGGGATAGGGTAGCAGATGGGAGGAGGTTAGAATAATGAGAGTAGAATATTAAGGAAAATCATGAACTTGTGAACCATTTAAAAGAGGAGAAGAATCTAGAGTCCCTCAACTAGATTCTCATAACAAGTTCAAGATATTAGCTACTGAAATAAATACTGATACATGGAAATCAGAGAGAATTAAGGAAAGATTCTGAGAGAGGTAACAGTGAAAATTAGACTAAAGAGGATAGATACGCAAGAGAAGATAATGGTGGAGGCATTATTGGATAGTAGAGCAACAGGGTTAGTGATGAGCTCAGAGTTTGCAAAGAAGTAAGGGTTCAAGTTGAAGAAGTTGGCAAGGCCGATGAATGTGAGGAATGTGAATGGGTCTCTAAACAAGGAAGGACCCATAGAACATACAGTAGAAGTAAATATTTACTTCAAAAAACATAGGGAAAGGACAGAAATAGATGTAATAGGAGGATAGAAGTAGACAGTAATTCTAGGGATGTCATGGCTAGCATACCACAATTTAGAAATAGATTGGAAAATAGAAGAGGTAAAAATGATGAGGTATCCAGAAGAGTGTGGAAAGCAGTGGAGGCCAGTTCAGAGGAAGTCAGGTTGGGAGAAACAGAAGGAGAAAGAAGAGAAGGAAGAAGTAGGAAAGAAGAGAAGGAAGAAGTATGAAAGAAAAAAGAGGAAAAGAAGAAGAAGAAGAAAAAACAAAGGAGAAGAAAGACAATGGAGGTGAAGAAAGTAGCAGAAGAGTAGGAGATTTGGGAGAAAGAGAAAGAGACAGCAAGATCTGGGATGAAAACAAAAAAGTTGGTGCCAGAAAAGTTTCACAAATGGATAAAAATATTTGGGAGAAAACAATCTGAGAGGATGCTAATAAGAAAAGTGTGGGATCATGCGATAGAAGTGAAGAAGAGATTTGTGCCAAGGAAGGAGAAGGTCTATCCATTGTCAAGGGAGGAAAGGAAGGAGGTGAGAGAATTTATTAAAGAGCAGTTGCAGAAAGGATATATCCAACTATCAAAATCACCACAGATGGCACTAGTATTCTTTGTAGGAAAGAAGGATAGAAAAAAAAGGATGGTTCAAGACTACCAATATTTAAACAAGTGAATGATAAAAAAATAATTATCCTCTACTATTGATATCAGATGTACTAGAGAATATGAGAACAAAAAAAGTGTTTACAAAAATGGACCTTCGATGGGAGTATAATAATGTGAGGATTAAGGAGGGAGACGAGTAGAAGGTGGCATTTACCACACTGGAAGGGTCCTTTAAACCTATAGTAATGTTCTTTGGATTAACCAACTCACCAGCAATGTTTTAAGCAATGATGAACAAGTTGCTGAGAGATTTGATCAACATAGAAAAGATAGCTGTATTCATCGATGATGTTATAGTGGGGACAGAAACAGAAGAGGGGCATGATAAGATAGTGGCAGAGGTAATTAGAAGGTTGGAGGAGAATGATTTATATGTGAAGCTAGAAAAATGTAAGTGGAAGGTTAGAGAGGTAGGATTTTTGGGAGTGGTAATAGGGCTAGAAGGAATGCAGATGGAGAAAGAGAAAGTAAAAGGAATACTGGAGTAGCCAACACCTAAGTGTGTCAAAGATGTTCAGAAGTTTCTGGGATTGGCAAACTACTACTACCAATTTATACAGGGCTTTGCATTGATAGCAAGACTGTTACATGACATGGTAAAGAAAGATAGGAAGTGGGAGTGAACAGAGAAGCAGGAGAGAGCATTTAAAGAGTTGAAGAAAAGGTTTATACAGAAACTGGTATTAGCAGTGCTAGACCTAGATAAAAAAATGAGGATAGAGGTAGATGTGTTGGATTATGCTATGGGGGAAGTGTTATTAATAGAAGAAGAAGATAGAAAATGGAGGCCAGTTGCCTTCCTCTCTAAGTCTTTAAATGAGACAGAGAGAAATTATAAAATACATGACAAAGAGATGCTAGCAATCATCAGGGGGTTGGAAAGTTGGAGGTATTTGTTGAAAGGAGCACAATTCAAGTTTGAGATCTGAACAGATCATGAAAACTTGGAATACTTTATGAGAGCACGGAAATTAAACTAGAGACAAGCTAGATAGGCATTGTATTTGTCCAGATTTGACTTCACTTTGAAACATGTGCCAGGAACAAGGATGGGAAAAGTGGATGAACTAAGTAGAAGGCTGGACTGGAAAGTAGAAGTAGATAAAGATAATGAGAATCAGATAATTATTAAAGACAATCAGCTTTGTAGGTTAGAGGAAGTAATTATAGAAGGATCAGAAGTAGAAATAATAGAAAAGATAAAGAAGGCTAAGGGTAAAGACAAAGAGATAGTTAGGATAGTGGAAGAAATAAAGAAAGCAGGAGTAAAGTTGATACAAGGGAAACAATGGAGAATAGAAGAGAAATTAGTATTGAGAGAAGGAAAAGTGTATGTGCCAAAGAATGAGGAATTGAGGGCAGAAATCATTTGGCTACACCACAATGTACCAATGGCTGGACACAGAAGAAAGTGGAAGATAGTGGAATTAGTTACTAGAAATTACTGGTGGCCAGTGGTGACAAGAGAAGTAAGATGGTATGTGGAAGAATGTGATTTGTGTCAATGGATGAAGAACAAAATGGAGAAGTTAGCAGGAAAGCTAAAGTTGAGGGAAGTGCCAGAGAAACCATAAACATATCTAATGGTAGACTTCATCATAAAGTTACTGGTGGTAGCTGGGAAAGATGCAATCCTAGTAGTCTGCGATAGGCTGTCAAAAATGACACATTTTGTGGCAGCAACAGAGGGAATGTTGGCAAAAGGATTGGCAAGATTGTTTAGAGACAATGTGTGGAAATTGCACAGATTGCCAGAAAGTGTGGTGTTGGACAGAGGGCCCCATTTTTCAGTAGAATTGACAAAGGAGTTGAATAGAATGCTAGGAATAGAAACAAGACTGTTAACAGTATTCCACCCACAAACAGATGGATAGATAAAATAAATAAACCAAAAGTTGGAACAGTACTTAAGATTCTTTGTAGATCATAGACAAAAGGATTGGCCGGAATGGTTGGCATCAGCAGAGTTTGTGGTGAACAACAAGGTTCACACAGCAACTAAGGTTTCACCTTTCATGGCAAACTATAGAAGAGAATTGAGGATGGGAGAAAACATAAGGAAAAGAGGGAAAGTAGAAAGAGTGATGGAGTTTGTGGAAAGGATAAAGAGAGTACATAAGGAAGCAGGAGTGGTACTGAAGAAAGCACAGGAGGATATAAAGAGGCAGACAGATTAGGAAAGGAAAGAGACAGAGGATTGGAAAAGAGGAGATAAAGTAATGTTGAGTACCAAAGACTTGGTGTTCAAAGAAATATCAGCAAAGAAATTAGTAGATCAATATGTAGGTCCATATACAATTGAGGAGGTGGTATCTGCCAATGTGTTATGGGATGCTTTGGACATGAATAATTTTTATTTTCTTTTTCTTTTATTTTCTGACTTTATAGGAATTTTGTTTTCTTTTTCTTTTTCTTTTCTTTTGGACAATGAAGAGGCACGTGACACTGCAGTCACATGAAATGTCACATGATGTGATATCATAGGGCTAGAAGGTGGTGGAAGAATCTAAAAGATGACGTCAGAGCACATGTATACAACATGGCAACCTTGAGGTAAACATGAGGAAGAAGCATGGACATAAGGGCAGGGTTAATTATTAGTAGCACAGACCATGAGGACTTTGTATATATAGGACTCTGATTAACTAGAGACTCCTTGTCAAGTTCTCTTGTGGTTTTCCTACTTGATTGCCTACTGAGAGCTTTACTCGCTTATGTAGCTGATGTGCTAACCTCATGGCTAACATATGGTTGTTTAGGGTAGGCTAGAAATAGCTAGTACAGACTATGGGGATTTAGTATAAAAGATAGACTATCCTGTGCAGAGTTCTCTATCGAGTTTTCTTATGTTATCCCAATATAAGATTATCTCTTAACCCAACTCTAAGGGCTTTGAGTTATAACAAAAGAGATGTAAAGATAGAACAGAACCTGTGTTAGTTTTACTCTCTGACTTATATTTACTACTCGACTCAATTTATGTAGGTACTAGTGGGCTCTTTTTTTGTTCTATCTGATATTATCTACTGACTACCTATCTACTGCCCTACTAACTACTACTCTAATTGGATTTGATAAAATATTATTTCTAAGAAAGGAATCTTCAAGCTAGATGTTTCCTTACTAAATGATATTGTTCCTTTACATGAACAAGTTACAAGGAAACACTATAGTATAAGGCTTCTACACAAAAAAACTATTTACTATATTTATACAAGATGATACATCTTACTGTACTAGTAGACTTTAGTACAACAAAATAGCTAAGCTTCCTCTGTCTAGCTAGTACACTCCTTAAGTCTAAGGTCTAGCTATTCTTCTTAACTAAGAAGCAGTGTTACCTTTTGGTTGAGAATAATAAGAGAATAAGGAAAATAATAGGAGAGTCCTATAATAGATAGTCCTAAAATAAGGAAATTGAGTTCTAATGTTACAAACTTAAGACCTTAGAGTGGATTAAGCAAATAAACCTTATATTAAGTTAATATAAAAGAACTCAATAAAGTTTCCAAGAACAATTTATCTACCTTATATACTAATGACTAATGGTTTGTACTCTACTACTTTAACCTGTCTTAAGTGACTCTATATTTTCCTTAAGATTAACATATATACCCTAAAATCTTTTATACTCTTCTATTATGATATATAATTATACAACTATAACTATGACAGCATTATGTAACCAATATGTAATACCAAGTTATGCCATGTGACAGTTTGTGACAGTGTGACTGAAACATCATACTAAACCCTAACCTTAGATAAAAGAAAAACCAAAAAATAAAAATAAAAGAAAATCAAGTCCAATATTTACAACTCTAACAGATAGACTTATTAGAATACCAGACTGGAAAGTAAAAGTAGAAAAGAATAATGAAAATCAGATAGATTTATAGCCTCATTAAAGTAGTAATAGAAGAACTTGAAGTAGATATAATATAAAAAATAAAAATAGCTAGAGAAAAGAATAAAAAAGTAGTTAGAGTAGTAGAAGAGATAAAGAAGGTAGAAGTAGAAGTGTTGAGGAGTAATAAATAGCAAGTAGAAGAGGACTTGGTATTGAAGAAGGAGAAAATATATATATCAAAGAATAAGGAGTTGTATTAGAAGTATAGTATGAAGTGCATATATAGCACTCCTTAGATGTCAAAGCTAAGCTTGACATTATACACTTTTAGTATAACTGGTTCAGTAGCTGATCTGTTTCTAACATAATGTTAAGCTTTCAAGTAGTTGGTAGTTCAACTCCCAGTAAAACTATTTCCTTTAAATAGACAGTTGTTAGCATGGAAGTATAATATGGTTAATGTTGTGGCAACCACTAGACACAATGTCCAATGATCTCACTAATGAGTAAACCTCAAAGAAGAAGTATAGTGTGGGATTTACAAGAGAACTCGACAAGGAGCCTCTTCTTAATTAAGGTCCTATTTATACAGATGGTTCATGGTCTGTGTTACTAATATTTAAACCTGCCCTATAGTCTATGCTTCAACCTCATGCTCGCCTCATGTTCTCCTCAAGGCCACCATGTGTACTCCAGGTGCCCTGACATCATCTTTCAGACCCTTACATCAAGTTCTAGGCTTATGACATCACATCATGTGACCTGTCATGTGACTTCCTTGTCATGTGCCTTCTTCATCATCCTAAAAGAAAAAGAAAAAGAAAAAGAAAAAGAAATATAAAATCAAAAGAAAAATAGATAAAAGAAAAATAAAATGTTAGGTCCAAAGTATTCCATAACAGTACCCCCCTCTTAGGGTTCCGCTTCCAGAGGAACTTCTTTTTTGTCCCTCTTCTTACTCCTCTGCTCATCTTTCTCGTTCCATTCCAACCTTTCTTCTAGTTTCTTCATGTAATTTTTCTCCCCTTCTTTCCTATTATTCTTCCATCTATTCCAATTTCTTTGTAATTTTTTCAAATATTCTTCATCAAATTTCTTATCATCCCACCCATATAGCAACTTCGCCGTATATTTTCCTGGTAACTCCCCTCTCTTGAACTCTTCAGCTTCCGGATTCAACCTTATCTCTTTCCCTTTCTTCATCCTTATTCTTCTTATTTCTTCTTCAAATCTTCCTTTCTCAAATTCTTCTACCTTCCCCATTGCATTCTTCAAATTTTCTAACCCCTCCCAT
>Ga0157363_1003601_pt1 | contig 14037 bp, 18 predicted proteins | sample AttsexASBM1_FD_111477 | JGI IMG/M metagenome (GOLD analysis project Ga0157363, IMG submission 111477) | Fungus gardens microbial communities from leaf cutter ant in Ribeirão Preto, State of São Paulo, Brazil - Atta sexdens ASBM1 | ecosystem: Host-associated > Fungi > Mycelium > Unclassified ...
AAGACTCTAATTAAGAAGAGGCTCCTTGTCGAGTTCTCTTGTGAAATCCCCACTAGATATCCGCTTTAAGAGATTTACTCGTTGTGTGATCGTTGGACTTTGTGTCTAGTGGTTGCCACAACATGTAGTTTACACTTGGAAGAAAGTTTTTAAGGTTTAAGTTGGGGTTCAGATCAAGTATGAAAACTGAACTGAGATTACAGAGTTGTAGACTTTGCAAGCAACCTTGGCTTCAGCTTATATACTGTACTAACTAATTATTGGTTGGTCACAATTTTAGAGGATGATGGTGGAGTTTGGGTTTAAGTGAAAAGATAAAGTATGTTGCTATAGACACTGGAGTTTCATAAATAAATGTAGTATTAGAGTTTAAAAGGCAGTCTTCTACTCATCTTCAAGCTTAATATAAACATTGTTGAAAACTCCAGTAGACATCTAACTTGGTAAAATAATTGGCATCTTGGAGTTGCAAAACAAGCTCAGAGATCAGAGAGAATGATGAAGTAAAACAGAAATTGAAGAAGAACGATAGTATAGCTTGGAAACAAGATGGAATTACCTATGTAAATGGAAGGATATACATCCCAAACAACAGAAAGATTAAAGAACAAATCTTACAAGAGAATCATGATCCTGTAGATGTAGGCCATCCAGAACAACAAAGAATGATGGAGTTGGTCAAGAGAAACTATTGGTGGCCAGGACTTAAAGAAGATATTAAGAAAAATGTTCAAGAATGCTTCAAATGTCAACAAAACAAGGTCCAACATCAGAAGAAATCTGGAGAATTACACCCACTCAATATACTACAGTAACCATGGCAAGAAATCAGTATCAATGTTATTGGACCACTGCCCAAGTCAAACAAAATGGATGCCATTATGGTAATAGTGAACAGATTTATAAAGATGATCAGGCTAAAGAAAACAATAACCAATATATCCTCAGAAGGCATAGCAAAGATTTACTGGGATGAAATATGAAAGCTTCATGGAATTCCAAAAAATACTTAGCAACAGGGGACCACAGTTTGTGTCAAAATTTATGGAAGAATTCACAAAAGCACTAGGAACTACAAGACAACTGTCAACAGCATATCATCCTCAAACAGATGGACAAATGGAGAGGATTAATCAGGAAGTAGGAACATTCCTGTGACACTATGTCAATTACCAACAAGATGATTGAACAGAATGGCTAGCAGCTGCAGAATTTCAATATAATGACAAAAGACATATGGCAACAGGTAGGACACTATTTGAACTTAACTTTGGAAGACATCTATGGAAAAACAACCTTGTGGCACAAATGGAGTTTCCAAGATTAAAAGAATTCCTTATGAGACTATAGAGAAGTTGGGAAGAAGCCACAAAATCGATGGAAAAAGCTTAAAAGAATATAAAGAAGCAATTTGACAAGAAAAGAAGAAATCCTCAAAGATTGAAGGTTGGAGACAATATGTGGCTGGAAAACAAAAATATTCAGTCAAACAGACCTTCAAAGAAGCTGGATCAAATGAGATATGGATCCTTTAGGATCTTAAAGGATATTGGTCTGAGAGTGTTTCAACTAGAACTTCCAGAAGGATGGGCTACGCACAATATGTTCAATAAAGACCTACTAACAAGGTGCAGAGAACCACATTTCAAAGAACAACATATGGAACCAGCATCTCCACCTATGATTATTAATGAGGAAAAGGAATATGAAGTTGAAGAAGTATGGAAGCATAGGAAACATGGAAGAGAGATACAATACCTGGTGCATTGGAAGGGCTATGGAGACAAACACAATCAATAGATTGCAGAAACAGGGTTACCTCATGCAAAAGGGGTGATAGAAGACTATTGGTCAAGAATTTTGAGTCAAAACCTATAAAGAGGGAGGGTAAAATCCCATTTTGACAATTCAAAGCACAACTCAATTTTCAAAGAACAATGTCTTCTCAAGCAACCAACAACTATATGACTGTACCAATCTCCTCCAATCTCTACATCACCAGAAAGTTAAACAATATAGATGAGGCCAAGATATTTAAAAAGGAACATGAAGACTAGACTAAACTATACCACAAAACGTTGAAGGGACTCAAAGCAATGACTGATGTACAGAAGCAGGTACGGGATATGATGAAGATAGCAGAGGAGACAAATATGATAGTGATGGAGAAGGAGGGAACAATCTTAAAAGCAAGCATTGACAACAGAATGACGAATGCTATGAACCTTCTTGAGATATCAAAGGATTTTCAATATCTAATTCAAAGCAACATGGAAGATTGGGTATATCAAATTCAAAGGATGTTGGCTGACAGGTTGGACAAATATAAGGAAAGAGGAAATCAATATGTGGATGACAACATTCAGGAGATACAAGAATTATACAAGGAAGAAGAGTGAAGACAAGAATCAAAGAGTGGAATGATAAAAGAAAAAGAAGTCATACTAATCAAGCCATACAAGATATCGATAACTACATCATCCAAGACAACTAAATTGAGTTTCATATATGATGAAATCAAAAACTTAGAATGACACATGAAATTTATACATACTCCAACATAAACAAGATTATTCAAGCTACCCCCATACTATCAATCACTCTGCTCTAGAGGAGAACAAGATTCCAAATTCTGGAGAGAAATAGCAGTAGCCTTTGTTGAAGAAAAGCATAACACAAAGACCTCACAAAATGGATTCCCTATATCCATGTATCAAGGAGGTCCTCCACATGAACCATATTTCATTGCTGTCGACAACTGAGGACAAGCAATCATTGGTCCTACAAAGAAAATTGTGACAACTCATGTGGTTGGAGAACTCAAAGTATTGATCTGATTCATGTGAATATAAAAACTGAAAAGGAGATATTGTTACGATTAAATACCTCATGTATTCAGCATGGACTAGGGTACAGGGCAATGATAATATGATCAGCTGCACCAAAGTAATCTTAATCAGTGCCTCATATAGTAGGTGTTGTGTTCTTGCTCTATCCTCATGTTTTATAACTCAATTGCCTTACATACAGTGGACCTTTTCCTCATGGTTACTTTGTATATATAGCATAGGCATACTCCTGTATCCTTACACTTTACTAATTGCACAAATCCCTTTCTTACTCTCAAGTCTTTGCCTAAGTGCAACCTGAGCTCCAAGCTAAAGTTGTAACAATTAGCAGTGATCCAGAAGTATATCAAAGTCTTTTTTTGCAAAGACTGACTCAAAACCTTGAATATGAAAGAGAAGGGTAGTAGCATTATTATCCTTAACTCTACTTTAGTGTAAAACTTTGAAGAAATATTGTGAGGAGGTCACTGTAACCTAGGGGTCTAAGTCCAAGGGTACCAGAAGTAGACAGATCATGTGAATACAATCTCCCAGCTCTTTTCCATACTCATTGGATATGTAGGGAGCAGGAATTTTACTATCAGAGTCTTTAACTAGAGTAGAGAAGAGACTAGAGTAACATGCATCTAAGATATGTATTTTTTGTTTATTCATCTTCTAGACATCCTAAAAACTAGAACAGTGAATAGGACACCATGTCATGACCACATTCATTTTCTGTTAATTGGTCTCAAAGTTGTGGATCTTTATCCAGGGGAATATAAGGTTCTGCTTTTCCAGGCTATATACAGTAAGCAAAGTCTGTTCTGATGTCCACTACCTCAGATATCTGCCTAGCCTCATTGGAAATGCCATTGACATTATAAACTGGTATGGACTTGAAGAGCTTATTGATGTTCAGGCAATGCTTCTCCATGAAACTTCTGTTGATAAAAACACTAGTAGCCCCAGAGTCAATCAGCACATGTAGAGAGACTGTTTCAAAGATGTTAGTAGTCTCCAGAGAGACAGGCAAGTATAACAGTATTCTATAGGCATTAAGGGCATTGATAGTAAGACATAGGAGTAGCCTCTTTTCCCATCTAGGCTGATGGATAGACAAAGTCTAGTTATTATAGAGTAGAGATATAAGTATGTCTGAGAGATAACTGTAACTTTTATTATATTCTTTTATAGAGAGTACAGTCAGAGCACATAGTTCACCAGTTACTCTATGCAAAATCCTGAGTCTTTATGGTGCTATTAGAAATATCCATGATATCTGTAGTCTCTAGTTCTAGATAATGTTGTAGTTTAATATCTTTCAAGATATTGAGGTTTCTGTTAGAATAACTGGTCAAAGTCTGCAGGGTTGTGTAGAGTTTGGGAAACCTCAGAAAAACCTAAGCATATATTACAAAACTACTGATCAAGTACAACCTATCTTCAGGAAAACCTAAGAGAATAGGATGAGATTTTCCAAAGAGGAGCACAGTTTTAAATACCTTACTGTTCATTACAATCTAGTGGAATAATGCTAAGCTAACCATCAGAATATTAGTACATAGATGGTCAGGAACTCAAGTTGAAGTATTTATCCAAAAAGATAAGATGTATCTAATAATGAGGAGAAGTAGTGGGTATTGTGGCAACCACTAGACACAAAGTCCAATAGTAACACAAACAAGTAAAGCTCTCAGTAGACTATCGATATGGGAATCACAAGAAAACTCGACAAGAAATCTCTGCTGGATTGCTACCCTATTTATATAAGTTACACATAGTCCATGCTACAAATAATTACTCCTGCCCTAATGTCCATATGTTGTCCATGAGTGTACCATGTGTACACCATAAGGTAGCCATGTAGTTAACATGCTTCTTGATGTCATCCATCTAGTCTACTCTAGCCCACTCTAGGTCTATGACCTCACATCATGTGACAAGTCATGTGACCACAGTCACATGCCTCTTCATTGTTAATAAAAAGAAAAAGAAATTCAACAGAAAAGAAATATAAAATCAAGAAAAATAGATAAAAGAAAAAGAAAAATGTTTAGTCCTCACATACATCATAATAGTGGGGCTAAGCATAGACTAGTGATAATAAAGTCTGTTAGTGTATGGCAAAGTTTGACTGTGGTAGTAACAAAGTCTATGAATATTGTAGCATGGTTTGGCTAGTAGCAGTGAGGTTTGTAAAAAAGCCCATAAGATTTGGTGTCAGTAAACACTAAATAGAATTTGAAAAGTCAGGTTCTCTTACAGTTTTCAATCAACTTCTTCCATTGCTCAATAGCTAATTAGCAGATATCTAGTCTCATGGGACACTCACAAATAACATGTTTAGATCCCTGCAACAGTAACATTTCTAAGTTGGTATAGTATAAAGTTTTCATATAGTGTCTATATCTATGAGAATGCCAAAAGAAAGTACTAGTATATATGTTACAAAGTGTGACACTAGTCACATGGTCACAGATTACATAATCACATGACATAAAAAAAGTTGTAAAAAGTTCTAAAACAGATGATTGTAAGAGGACTAGACCTTTTTTTCACAATTAGTTCCAAACTCTGCAGCAATATCATAGTATTTGCAATTTCTCTGAACCCTACAGAAAGCCCATGGTGTTTGATGACTATCAAGACCTCCACAACAATACCATAGTGTTCAACAACCATCAAAAATCCTATTACAACACTATGAAGTTGCTGCTCTGTATTATACTTATAACTGCTAACCCTGTTATCTCTACTCCAAACTCTCTTCCTATCTGAGCAACCTTCCAGATATTTCCATCAAGGTTCCTAGCCATCTAGTCCTCATTATTCCTTGCTTACCTCAGAACTGTTCTACTAGATTAGAATAGAGTATAGAGGTACTATAAGGAGAACTCTGAAAGTTTATTCTAAGGTAATGCTTAGATAATACTATCAGTGGTGATCTTATCTATATCTCTTGATCTATTACTATATGCTTATCTACTTTTTCCCCCTTCATCAATTATCATGCTTAGACCTTATTGGATAATCATATTTTATAGTCTTGTATAATCTAGGCTTGACAATAGTATATTTATATTATGTGAAACATAGACCTAGTATTGCTTTAAAATACTAAATTCATATCAATTCAGGAAAATTACATAAAAATGTGAGTTTAATCAATTGAATTTTTAATTGCTTAGAGAAAGCACTACTACTATTCTTGGATGCTTGGAATGCAAGATTTCTCTTCTGAGTAAGTACTAGTAAGAAGAACAAACATAGACGTTATTTTCCAACAATAAGTGTTACTCTCAATAAATAGTACTATATGATATTTGTATCTCCCACTGATGCAGCAGGATACCTATAGTATGGAATGAAAAAAAGAACTGTCCTAGTGGTCTAAACATGAGCCCACCAACATCACATTTGCATTCAAAAAGGGCAATACTTGCTGTATAGAGAAAAATTGGACCTTGATGCTGGCTCATGAAACTTTCCACTTCCCTGATTCTTAGAAATACATTCAGGATAGTTCACACGAAACAGACAATCGTGATCTATAACTCCATCTCGTGCACTCCATCCTTATCAACGACCTTTACTTTATACTTCTCCGGGCTCACAACCAGCCTTTTTGCCACCTCCTGAATACATCTTTTCAAGATAGCAAGTCCCTCCTCGAGTGAAGCTTCAGGGTCATGGTACCTATAGTCAAATGTGAAGTTGGCCATTAAATTTCTGCACACTCGAACAGGACTGACCTATCCAATAAACTGAGAACAAAATAGGAACCATAGCCGTGTGCTGCAAATGGGACTTGGGTCAGAGTGCCCAAATAATCAATCCAATACAGTTTTGGTTCGTGGTTTGAGGTGTCGTAGCCTCCAAGGAGCAAATTAATGGAATATGGCCTGCTCGATCGAAGGGTTTCTGCGAGAGAGCGGCGAATCCATGAAGCCGCGGCAGAGGGACGGAGCGGGTAGGTGTTGCGAATTTGATAGAGCCTGATGCTGCGTTCAATGTATTCCGCAAAATGGACTGTATCCCCTGTGTTTAAAATCAGTATTGACACTAATTACAGCATTAGATATGCTTACCTGGTTCACCAGAATAGGACATAAGAAGGTGGGGTGAGATTGTCTTAATTTTGTCCTCGTCGCTCTTCATCTTCACAATTGAGTGTGCAACCGTTGTATCAGAAGCTACAATGGTATAACCCTTTCCTGTGAGCGCAAACGAGGTTTCCATTATGTGGTTTTATGTGAGGTGTTAAATAACGCGCGTCGACCCTTGTCTGATGCCACCACGTGACTCTTTATCTGTCTGTATGTCATCAACACATAATGAAGAAACCCGACGGCTGGCAACAAAGCAATCTTTGTCCGTATGGCTCCCAATTTCGATAGTACAGCCATGTTGACTTTTTGTATCAAATTTCGAATCTGATATTCCCAAACAGTTTGTAGGAAGCGCCTTTGCAATTGGAATTCCTGTTGTTATGTTCCGCAAAGCGCGCGAGACAGCTTTTAAAATGTCATTAAAAAATCTCTCTGCTGCACCTCCTCGCCGGGCCTCTTCCTCGGCCGCAGCCGCAGCCACAGCACCGAGAACTCTTGCCCGCCTACGACCTCTGCTCTCCTTGCCTACATCACCCACACAAGTCGAGGGTTCAGATTGGGACTCTGTTCCATCGCTTCTTTCTACACTCTCGAAATCTACAGCCTCTAATACCCTCTTCGCAGGCAAGGCTCTTTTGATAGCCACTGCTCTCGTCGGAATTGGCGCTTTCGGTGTCGTCTCTGCAGTGAAACATTGTACAGGCGCTCACACAGTGACTGAGTTCAATCATTTAATGCGATACTGGACGGATCAACATTTTCGATCTATAACGGATCGTATATATCGTGGTCCGGAAAATGAGGAAGAAAGATCTGCTGCTTTGGAGACCTTCGGTGCTGATGGCGACGATGATGGTGGTAGTCACGGTGAGGAATGGATGTGGGAAGAAGCAGAAAAGAGGATAAAGAGGGCGTATGAGGAGGGTGGACTCACGTTGTGGATGCAAGTTATTATGAGAGAGTTAGAGGCTGAAGCAAGAAGGGAGTGGGAGAGGCGGAGACAGGAAATAGCTGCAGAAGCTGCTGTTCGTTCTCATTCTTCATCATCTTTGTCGTAATTCATTGTTTGTGATTTCGCCCTTCCTTTTTCTGAACGTATTTCCCTTCTACTCGAATCTCGGACCCAGTGAACTTCGAACATTCGATTCAACCGAGAAAGATATCTGGGGATGTACATGCTTTAGGAGAAATCTAGGCAAGCAATCGATTTTGAATGGGAATCAAAAATTAAGTCGCGTCCATTTGCTCATCTCAGGTTTTTGAAGGTCTAGGCATTGCTTGGGCTCCTGACAGCGCAGCTCTAACGAGCCTAGTTTAATTTCGGAGTAAACAAATGGCGATGTGCAGGACTCAATCCTCACCTTCCTGCGAGAGTATTGAGGATCCAAGATAGCCATAGCACCCAAGTTTATACACACAAAAAAGATGCATATCATTACTACGGATTGAACATTCGTTTCCTGATTCAGATTCACTGAATAGAATCTCGCTTCCTCGCTCTCAACAATGGTGCATTCACACTCCCACGTCTTCCCAGTAACCCTGCACCATTAGAGATATACCCCATCGTCGCAGATCCTCCCAATGCACCTCCAATATCAGGTACAATAGCCGAGACAATTGGACTAGTACCCCTCATCCCACTCACAGGCGAACTTGTCCCACTGCTTATTGATCCTGAAAACGTCGCAGCACTCGAAGCAGGAGAAGACATCACTCCAGTCGCTATTGTTGTACCAAAACTTGGACTTTTGCGAACACTGGCCCGAGAATTGGATCGTGTGCGATGAAAAAGTTCACGCTCAGAACGAGAGGATTGCGAGGAGGTTGATGATGCCCGACGGTGTCTTTGCATTCTGCGTGGATCGACGTTAGAGATACGTGCGAGATGCGCGAAGAGGGATAGAACTAAGAATGAAATGGGTACTAAATGAGAAAACATGTTAGACGAGTGGCGCACCGTCAAGAATGGATATGACCCCTGTCAGGTTTCCAGGTGAACTAGGTGACATTGTTGGATTAACACTTTCTTCTTGGTCTGTTACAAATAGTCGACGAGCATTTGCTAGATCACCATCAATAATCAGCCATGTGGACATCTGGACAGACGTACTGGCCAACAACTTTTCAATCGTATACATAAGCAAACTCGATGGAAAAATAGAGTATACTAAGCTGTATATGAACATCTCAAGTCGACACTTTGATACTCAGCAGGCTCACCTGGATACTTATCCGCTCCGTCCGTCGATCCGTCCGGCAACTTGACAGTTGTAACAAAATGCTTCAACGGTATCCCCAGAATTTGATTACTCTGCGATGGGACAACTACCTATAGTAAACAGCATCAGCTCAGTAATAAAGATACAATTTTTTAAGTACACTCACCCTACCAATATCAGTCACACTAACTCCACCAATAACCATTCCACTCTCCTCGTCCACAACAGCAATACTACTCACGCCTTCCTCACTCATCAATCTCATCGCATCCATTACAGTTGCTACGGAACTCGCAGCGACGACAGCACGGCGGAAGTTAAGAGGTGGATGAGAGAACTCAAGGAGTGACTTGGAAGTGAAACGCTGAAGTACTGTTGATGTAGACGAGGACGAAGAGGATGACATCGACGAAAAGAAGGATAAGAGGCGTTTATCGGATATCATGCCTACTATGTTTGAACTAGAACCTGTGGTGGCAGTGGTCACGTCCATGTTCTCGATGAACACTAGACAAAATGAGCCCCTTGACTCGAGAAATAATTTCAACTCCATTCACCTCGATGAGCACCTCTCGCAAATACCTCTAATACAGAAACCAGATTTGCATCATGGGGAAGTACAACATATGGATTTTTGTCCGAAAAATCTACCGAAAAAGTGTAAGTAATCAACAAATTTGAGAATAAGATGTCGAGTATAGGGCACTCACCGGACACTAATTGTACATCAACTCTCCCCGCTTTTGCGGCCTCTACAATTCGATCTAGCCGTTGATTGGATTTAATAACCTCAGGTGAGAGTGTGTGTTGAGTAGCCGCGAGTGTGAGGAAGGCGTTGACATCGGAAAACTGCATTGGCAGGAGAGGAGAGCGATATTGGATGGTTAGTTTGATGAAATGAGCGAGGCTAAACTGTGGACGTACGTCGAAGAGACCTATCCAAGGTGAATTCGAGCTAGAGCTTGTCGATGCAGTTTCAGTGGGTAGTGCTGTGGTTGTGGGAGATAAACTGGCGCTGGCGCTGGTACCGAAGGATGAAGGACTAGAATTGACAACGACGAGACATTCTATGCCCTCCGATAATAGTGTCTACCAGACCAACCGTCAGCACCATAAGAGCATGGCACACACGAGAACGTACATCGCAAGCTTCTTCAACGCTTGTATTAGCATTCACAGTTACCACTTTCGTTTCCATGATATCTACAGTCGCAAGCCCCCACCAGCAATAAGAAAGTCCAGTCAGTAAGTGAGGGAAATCAAAACGTACCTCGAGCCAAAACATCTCTCCAACTAGCAATTATCTGATCTCTTTCCACTTCTGAGATCCATTCACAGAACAAGGAATCCGTAGTGGTGTTCCCAGTCCCTGAACCTATACCGGATGCACTGGTGACATTGGTACAGTCGGAGAAGTCGGTGTTAATACTGATAGTAGAGGGAGAATAAAAGAGAGAAGTATTAAATGACTGCTGGGAAAGTCGCCGAGAATGCGTTGAGTGGTATGGAGATGTCATATTAGTATTAATATCGGTTGAACCTGTGAGCTTGTATGGGTTGTGAGGATGATAGTACCGGTGAACCCCTAATTTCTCGTTCCAGTTCTCCCCGTAAGCCTCGTGACATCATCACCAACTGATAATTGCCTTTTTTGGCACAATTTTAAGTACCAGCCGTTGTCTGAAGACCATTGTATACAATGCACAATAGATTGTGTATTTTGATATCACTCAGTATATGAAGCAACAAACTGGTAAAATTTACACCCCATGATGCAAGAAAGGAGGAAATGTTTAGGGGAACGGGGAGGTTTCAGGTCGCACTTTATGAAAAAGGTTTACCAGCTCCATTGTTCTCAGGAGGGGCACAGGAGCTGCAAATTTATACCGAACATGACTTGTATTTGAAATAATTCCATGGGCAGCACAAATACAAGACATCTTAGAGTAGCAAGAAATTTCGGTATCATAAAAGTAAACAGACAAGCCTCATAATATAAGTAGTAGTAGCCTCTGGGAACTTCACCTTGTTCTTTTAAACTTTCCTAGAAATAAATCATGTACTTTATTTCATTGTCCCAGTTTAAATTAGGATTTTCTACAAGCCTGCACAAGCATTATAGAAAAAGTAGACTTGTGTACAACAAATTGACCACACATAAGTATAACATGGAACTTCAAGGAAATGACCGTTGAGCCAAACAGGATACAATCCCAAAAACTTGAGATATAGCCTACAGCCAATTATTAACGGTTCAGGAGCCTAATACCCCAATGTTACTTCGAAATGACATAACCTTCAGCTTGACTTCTAAACAGTGATTTTGACATCTGACCCAAGACGATCGAGCTGAGCAGGACAAAACGTGTGCGCACAAATGGAAGAAACTACTGCAAACCAAGATTCAAGGGGAAGAAAACCAATGAAGGATTCGACATTGAAGATCTCCTGTCCTATGACAATCAAAGATTGATCGAACCCCGCTTGTCAAATAAACTGTCAGTATCTATATGGTTTCGAATGTTTAAACCCACCATAAGCCGCCGAAGCATAACAACCAGGATAAATCTCATTCAACAGAATACATTCCAACAACTACAACTGCAATCGTTCCTCTAGTCCGCTTACCCGCTAATATCGGCATCAGTGTCCCAATCCTGGCAACCATATATGGTAGGGCTTGCAGACAGGAGGTTACGAAATACTGTAGGACGGTGGCGGAATGTGGTAGGTTGACCCCAAAATACCAGTAGCATAACATTTGGTGTTTGATGATAGCACAACTAGCAGACAACACATCACCAGAAAGGAACCAGGGAGGGAAAATTATGCACATGATTAAGTAGGTACGAACCGACGTACGGTGCAGGTCCAAAGAGCAGCGATTCGAAATGTCAAGCAAGGCCATATGACGAACTACCAATTCCTATTCCACTAAAAGTGGCCAGATGCACTCGTAGTACCTCCATACACACCACTGGAAAGACCAGCCCAATATCGAGGGTCACAAGAGCATCGCTATTCAAGAAAATTTTCTAGTATAGGCTCAAAGAGACGGACACAGGGATCTTCCCGATGCTTCACGGACATATTAATAAACCACAAAGAATGAAATGCCTCTCCAGGATATTATAGCACCCATGATCCCAAAAGGGTGACCATTCTGAAGACTACAAGATACACCTGGAGCAGCAGACCTTCTGTTCAGACCCCTAAGGATCCATCTCACATGCCCTAGCTGGGTAAACACTAGCCCATACGATCGGGGAAAGGCTTTTCAAAGCTCCTCCAGGCAAGTGCGGCAGTGGAAAACATCCTGTAGTGCCATATCTCGGATACAGAGTTACTGGTATTTAGGCAACCGGCAGAAGATTGTCGGGGAAGGAATTAAGACGTAGGTGGAGCCTCGTTAATAACTCCAAAAAAGGTTACAATAGTTCCAGTGATTGTTTACAAGATATACTGAAGCACATCTTTTGTTAATTGTGCCCCGGTTAGCAATCTCATAGATTCGTCGTTTATACCACACCTCTTCGGAGGAGCTGCAGCCGTCTCGATCACCGCAATGCTTCTCGGATTCATTGTTATCCCACTGTTATGAGCATAGCTCTTCCACGTGTTTTCTTTTAAAAGTTCAATCCTTTTTCTTCAGGTTCAATTGCAGATTTCGCGCAGACGGGAAGTGGTGCCATCCCATTTCCGTCATCTAATGAGCCGGATTCAGGGTCTGCAGCAGCCTCCCAGGTTTCGGATAGTTTCAACATAATTATTAGCACCAGTGAAACGAGAGATGCTACTATTATAGAGATGCACAAGTATGTACTTAGTTCGAAGATGCTACGGATATAGTTCTCGTATTCGTTCAATAAAAGTGCGCCAGCAATGAAACACATAAGCAGCTTGAGCGGTATGGAAGTACAACCGCAGTGGGAAGCGGGTCATCGATGACCTCGGGAACGAAGTGTGGGCTCAGAAAAGGCATCAATATACCACATAGTGACATTGCAAGCAGGACCAGATGCTGGAAGATTTGATCGGTGATGCTGACTGATCACCTGACAATAAAAACCCCGGAGGAACTTCGGACTATCCAAACTTGAGAGCGAACTTATAACTGAGCCAACTTATAACTTTCCAATAGTTCACATTGAGAACAGAATGGAACAAGAAGTGTTATCCCATCGAAAAATAGCAATTGAAGACCCCATTGAATTGACTGACCTGTCAGGACCCCATGTTGAACCTCCGAAGTCTCTCGAGGTCGTTGCGAGGCAAGACGTTACGGAAAACACCAAAGACACACGGACGAAGAAACAGAAGGCTGCGGAGAAAGTACAATTTGCTGCGGTCTGTTGGTGCCTCTTCCTCGCTGGATGGAACGATGGAACGACTGGCCCGTTGTTACCCCGGATACAGGAAGTGTACCATGTGTGTTATCCAGCTTTCTCGCTTTCTCGCTTATTTTCTTCTTTTTGTACCCAGGTTAACTTTACAATTGTATCCTTGATTTTTATTTTTGCTTGTCTCGTAGGTTCCTTCTTTCCCTTGGCTCTTCTACTATTGATAACTAAATTATAGGGTTTTATACTGGGAGCTCTTGCTAATGTGCACCTCACGCATCGGTTTGGATTTGGAAAGGTGTGTACAGGCATTTATCTGAAGCGATTTGGCCGTTGACGCTGTTTGTGGGAAATAGACCATTATATTTGGTACGTCGACCGTGGCAGCATAAACTGTCCTCTGTTCGACATTTGAGTGTCTAGGATCTATCCTTCAAATTATTGCATATGCACTCCAATCTCCTGCCCCTCCATTCCCAGTCTTTGTGATGGCATTCACTATCAATGGGTTCGGTATTGCGCTCCAAGTTGATTC
>Ga0157363_1003602_pt1 | contig 14033 bp, 10 predicted proteins | sample AttsexASBM1_FD_111477 | JGI IMG/M metagenome (GOLD analysis project Ga0157363, IMG submission 111477) | Fungus gardens microbial communities from leaf cutter ant in Ribeirão Preto, State of São Paulo, Brazil - Atta sexdens ASBM1 | ecosystem: Host-associated > Fungi > Mycelium > Unclassified ...
CTGTTTTCCAATTAATCTCAGGATTGTGATGAGCTAGCCATGGTATTCCCAAGATTACACTCCATTTCTGTTCTCCTATCATGTTTATCTCCATCTTTTCCCTGTGTCTCTGATAATATATGTTTACCTCTACTGTATGTTTAATTGGTCCTTCTTGGTTGAAAGAACCATTTACATTCCTCACATATATGGGTCTGTCAATCTTCTTCAGCTTAAACCCTTGTTTCCTTGCAAACTCTGAACTCATTACTAGTCCTGTTGCACCACTGTCCAACAATGCTTCCACTGTTACCCCCTCTATTATAAGACAAGAAAGTGTGGACAGACTTTAGTGAAATAAGATAAGATATAGACATTAGTTATATTATTAGTCTACGACGAGAGAGAAAATGCACATGACTAGGAAGTCACATGACATTATGTCATAGGGCCTAGAATAGTCTAGAGTGGTCTAGAGCGGTCTAGAAGAATCAAGAAGAGTCTAGAGACGGAGTGACATCAAGGAACATGTTAACAGCATGGTTTCCTCATAGTGTACATATGGTGCATGCATGGACAACAGAGATTAAGAGTAGGGTTTAGGATATAACATCAGGGCAACATGTATATGGCATGCTGGCCTTGAGGTAGATTACTAATGGACATGAGAACAGGGTATGGACATTAGGGTAGGATACACAGTCATAGCATGGACCATGCATAAGTTATATAAATAGTTGGTAGAATACTGTTGTGGTTCCCTGTCGAGTTCTCTTGTAAATTACACAACTCGTGTTCCCTACTAGATATCTGCTTTGAGATTTACTTGTAGTGCTGCTATTGGACATTGTGTCTAGTGGTTACCACAACACCCTCCTGGGTGTCTATCCTTTCTAACCCTATCTTTACTGTTATCTCCCTTAATGATTCATCTCTCCTGGTTTTTCTTACTTTAACTTCTTTCTTCTTAGTTCTCTCTGAGTCTGATGTACCAACTTTCATTTTAGTTAATACATGAAACCTATTGTTAGAATCTAGTCAAGGAACTCTAGACTCTCCTCCTCTTTTAAATTGTCCAATTGTTCAAAATTTCCCTCTCTTTCCTATCTTTGCCTATATTCCAGTCTTCTGCCATCCCCAATTCTAATTCTCCCCCCTGTTCCTACAATGTCGGGCCATGTGCCCAAATTCCCCACAAGCATAGCAGTTTCTTCCTCTATCTACCTTCATTGCATAGGGATTTCTTTGAGCAATCCCCTCCCTCTGTTGAGGGTATAATATCACTGCATTTGTTCTCTCTACTTCTTTCATTGGAGTGGGCCCTGTTGTTACCCACTGAGATGGCATTTCCTGCCTCCTCTGCCACACTTGGGATCATAGTATTCGTTGCTCCTGCTGCCTAAGGGCTAGTCCCCCCTGTTCTCATCATCCCCTCAATCCGTCCTCTTCTCTTCTGCTTTCCCTCCAATGCCTATCTAAATTGGTGGCACACTCATACCACTGCTCTATGCTGGTGGAAGGCCTCTCTGCCTCCATCAACTTTCTCCTGATAATCCCATTCATTCCCCTCTTGAACTCCTCTATTAATGGCCTCCCTTTATATCTGCTCTCTCTTGCTACTCTTCTGAATTCTTGAACGAACTCTTCCATTGTCCTTCCTTCTTGCTCTAATCTTTTCAATTCTGCCACTTTTACCAACTCCTCCTCTCCTCCTCCGAACTCCTTTTTGATGGCTGCCAGAAACTCCTCCACAGATTCATATTCTAATTCTCCTTCCTCCAAATCTTCCAAGATGTTCTCCTTCCAGGTGTCTGCTAACCCTCCTTGCACATATGATAGTACCCACTGGATCTGTTCTTCTACTGCTGCCTCCCTCATCTTCATCTTTATATACAGTTTGCATGCTATTACAAATCCTGAGACCTTTGATGAGGTCCTGTCAAATGTTTGTGGCCTTGCCATCTCTGTGCCTGCTGCTACTCTGCCCATACTTCCTCCTATCTGCACTGTTAGTACCGCAATCTGTTCTTGGAGCTGTCTTATGATGGTAGGATAGTCAGGTTGACTCATTTTATAAGGGGGGGTGTGATTGATGATGGTGGTGGTGGTGTTGGCAGTGATGACATGTATAGGAAAAGAGTGGAACCTGTGCTGGTTTCACTCTCTGATTCATATTCTGAGGACAAAATCTCAGTATGTGATAGCAGGTCCTCTTCTTGTCCTGCCTACATGTCCTACTGACTACTTCTACTACTGTCCTAAAGAATTCTATATGATTTTGTCCTAAGAAGAATATTCTACTAGTTTTAAGAACACTTGTCATTCCTCTGCATAGACAAGTCACAAGAGGACTTGTAGCACAAGGCTGATATTTGAAAAGGTACAGAACACGTCCACACAAGGTAATATATCTGTGATACACCAGTGGGCTTTGATGCAATCAAACAGCTAGGCTTCCCCTGCCTAACTAGTATACCTCTTATACCTAGGGTCCAGCAATTCTTCTTGACTAAAGAGTGGTGTTGCCCTTTGGTCGAGGATGGTGAGAGAGTAAGTGTAGAGAGGGTCCAGTGTTGGACAGTCTCCAAGAGTGGAATCAAGTTCTAATGTTACGAACTTAAAACTTTAGAGTTGGTCAAAAGAAAAAACTCTGTATAGGGTTTACACAAGAGAACTCAATAGAGAGCTCTGTACAGGATTGTCTATCTTATATACCAAAACCTCATAGTCTGTGCTAACTACTTCTAGCCTACCCTAAACAGCCATGTGTTTGTCTTAAGGTTAATATATATAAAACACATGTTATGATGTCACTCTTCCTGAACCTTCTATGTCTTTCCATGAGTCATGTGACTTGTGATTGTTACTGTGACCATGTCATGTGATGTGACTGTTGCTCTAACCCTCTCCTATGTTCTAAAAATAGAAAAAGAAACATAAATCAAAAGGAAAATAGATAAAGTCCACTGCTTTCAACTTTGACAGTTATAGCAGATGTTAGGCTAATTTTAATAGGCTAATTATATCATTATGTTGATATAATTGTATCTCTATAAATACTGATTACTGTATAATGTACCAAATATATAATCTTAAGACCTTAAAGTGGGTTAAGAAAAGAAATCTTGTATAGAGATTATATAAGAGAACTCAATGGAGTTCCTAGTACAGAATGGTCTATCTTATATATACTAAGTTACTAGTCTATATTACAGTACTATTAATTTATCCTAAAGGCCATATGTTTTCCTTAAGATCAATATATATCAAATATATTATAGTAACACTATTTCTTTTAGATCTTTCTATCACTTTCTCTTGTGACACATGATCATGTGACTGTGTGACTGTTACAGCATTGTGTGATAGTGACCATGACATCATGCTAATACTATAGAAAATCAAACAAAAAGAAAAAGAAAATCAAAAATGTTAAGTCTCTTGTTTTCAACTCTGACACTAGCTATTATCTCATAATAGCTAATAAAACTTTATAGTTATTAATGGTCTAATATCTTAGTGGTGTATCATTACTTCTGGACATCCCATATATGTGCAGATAGCTCTCATTCAGAGCTTTCCAGTGCAACTTGGTTTGTGAAAGTCAGTCTAGTGGTTGTAGAAATACAAGTTGAATTTGTAATACCATGAGAGAGAGTAGATATGGCCAAATTGGTATGTGACATGCTTATTGACTCATCCACTACTCTCTTTTTCTGAAATTACAATCATGCAACAAGTAGTTAGTACAACACATAAGATAAAGCCAAGGTTATTGTAATGTCCTGCTCATCACTTTCTAGATAAGTATATCTTATTCACTTCTACACAGCATATACAGACTTCTGCTCCTAAGTGTCAACTGCATCTAACAAATAGGTGTTATATAAGTAGAATAGTAGTACAATTGTATTTTAGTCTCAGTTTAGTTACTTATTGTTCCAACTATTGGACTTTGAGGATTCATAACAGTACTTTGCAAGTTTCAGAATCACATCCAGTATGTTGAAAGGTTACAAAACAATGTGCTCATGGAGTTCTGCCTGTACTACTACCATCTGCTCCCCCTGGACCTCAAGTTATCATAGCTTGAATTTGTGGCTCATTTCGGTTATATGAGTCAATGAACTAGCAGGAGGGATTTGGCCATGTAAAACTTTGTTTTGACACATATATTCGAATCAGTACGTTTCGAATGACGTTGATCTGAGGACATTTTTCAGTCAAGTTTCTCAGATTAGGCAATGAAAGAGAAGAACAAGGATTAGCAATCTTTATTCGCATACGCATGCGGCGGCATGACGTAATTGACTCTAATTCTAGAATCTAAACTCCATCGAATGATGGTGCTGGAGCAAGACCGAATGGATAAATTTCTGAAATTGGCCCTGCGGAAAGGGAGCATCTTAATTCTGTTATGGTGTGCCCTGAAGAGTGAAATCACGGGTGTTCCCCAGCACGGTATATGGACACAGTCGTCCTCCGTAATAGAGAAGAATAGCGCAGAGACGCTTGCGTCCTGTGCCTTTTGAAGGCGGGTAAAAGCATGTCTGACGTGATGTGCGACATTTCCATGAGGGTGATGTAACTTGTGTTGCTCGATTCTAGAATACAGTAATGATGAATGACGCTGATAAGATCATACATACCCGCCGGATTCCCATGGACAAAACCTCTATATATTGAGCATCTCTGGCCCTTCCCCCTCGTGAACAAATACAACACCTAGAAACAGCAACGATGCCACAGGGAACTATGAGAGCACTTTGGTATAATGGAGTGAGATTTTTGACGAATTTTCCATCAATTCTTCCAACTTACTCGTCATCTGCACTCATAGCCCAAGCAGTTTGAAATTAGGGAGGTTCCCATTCCCCAATGCGGGGACGGTCAGGTCCTACTCAAAGGTATGTTAGTCAAGATCTTCTCATTAGCGTTCCATTCACCGTCTCATACAGTGACTCTGTGTGGTATGTCCTACAATGCCGTCCATACCAGATAACACGATAGATGAATCTGCATTAGGCATATGTGGTACAGATGCACACATCGATGAGGTTTTTCTTCCCATTGTGGCTCAAAAACTTGAGTGATTGACCCCAGTAACCAGGGCGAGTTCATGGCCAAGTTCCCAGCAAGTTACCATGTGGATTATTTCTCAAGTGGTAGATTAATATCAAATTGTATATTAGCTTATTCCAGGACATGAAGCTGTTGGTGTCATTACGGAGATGGGCAAAAATGTTCAAGGATTCGAAATTGGCGACCGTTGTGTTGCGGACGTGGGGATCACGGTACGTCATCTGCAAACTAGCAAACTACTAAACTCTGCTCTCAATTTTCGATCAATAGTGTGACACGTGTTTCTTCTGCCGGCGTGGCCAATCTTTGCTCTGCGAGAACTTCAAAATACACGGTGTGCTGGAAGATGGAGGATTTGCCGAATACATCCTCTAGTGAGCGGTCTGATCATCCTATAATGTGACACGTTCTCACAATGTGAAATTCAGTCAACATCACAAACTATACAAGATCAAGAACCTTACTGACGAGGAGGCAACTCTGCTAGAACCGGCAGCATGTGCAATTCATGGCCTAGATAAACTCAACTCGCCTTTCGGCATCGAAGTTCTGCTCTTAGGTGCTGGACCAACAGGTCTCATCCTTGCCCAACTCCTCAAGCAGAATGGCGCGTCTCGGGTGGTTATTGCCGCTCACAAGGGTATCAAGATGGACATTGCCAAACAGATCGGTGCAGCTGATGAATACGTTGAGCTCGATCGTCAGTACCCTGGTCCGCAGTGGCAGAAGCTCCAGGACGACAATCCATACGGCTTTGACGTCGTGGTTGAAGCTACTGGCGTTGAGAAGCTCGCCAACGATAGTATTAACTACGTCCGCCGAGGAGGGACCCTCATGATCTATGGTGTGTACGAAAATAAGGCTCTCGTGCACTGGCCACCTTCCAAGGTACGTGGCCGGCTTCAGCATTTACATCGATCGTGATTTCTTTGCGATAGATCTTCGGTGATGAAATCAAGGTAAATCATGGTTCCATGCTTCATCCATTCTTAAAATTCACCTTTTCCTTCTTCAAAAAGATCATCGGTTCGTTTACTCAGACTTACTGCTTCCCTCGCGCCGTGGCATATCTTGATGGGGGCAAAATTAACGTGAAGGGAATGGTGACTGATGTATTCAAGCTTGAGGATTATCACCTCGCGCTAGAGAAAATGAACAGCAGGAGTGCCCTCAAAATTGCGATCAAGCCTTAAATAAAAGTCATCTGGAGAAGGGAGCCCAAAGATACTTGGGGCATAGAAAAGAATGTGATCAACATTTCTGTAAATAAGGACTTATGCGATAGTATAAGCCATAGTTATCTGTCTATTCTCAGTAGTTAAACAGATGTCATTTTATCGTTTCACTTATCTTTACTATGATACATATCTCTCTCTTCTATAGATCACCTGGGCCTTGCTCTCCCTTGTGTGATCCTACCAAGGATAACCCTAAGGTGGTCCACCTTAGAGACTATTCTTACCCTTAGCTTCTATCCTGGGTTCAAGAGTAAGTAGTTTCTCTGCCTTTGCTAATCTTCTCCTGATTGCCCCATTCAATCTCTTCTCATATTTCTCGTTAATAGTCTTCTCTCATATATACTTTCTCTTGCTGTTTTCTTAAAAACTTATACATATTTGTCACACATTCTACTCCCTTGTCTTAACTGACTCACCTTTGTTGATTCTTTGTTCTTTTCTCCAAATTCTAGTTGTTTCTTATTCAAACATTCCTCTACCATCTCAAATTCCTGGTTCCTGTCATAGACTAGCTTCTGAGACATTCAAAACATCTGCTTCCTGACTTTGGATAATACTCCAATCAGTTCTAGGTGTACTTCTGCATCCACACCTGCTCATGCCTGGATCAATCCACCATGTTTCACTGCCTAGTAATTTGTCACCTAGACTTCAGGCTGTCCTATCCCTTAGAGATAGTCTTTATAATGTTTTCTCAGCTATCCTTTACACTATCATTCCCTTAGCCATAGTTCCAACTACAGAACTTAGTATTTAAGACCAAGTAGATACTCTGTAGATACTCTGTAGTTTCTCTAGTCTGGTAATCAAACTCCAGTAACCTACTTCCTTTCCTAGCTTCCCTTATTGCTATGACTTAGGCCTAAGTGTTAAGGCAAAAGCATACTCATATATTGAGTAACTGTCATATGCTAAGTTCAACTATTCTGTAAACTGTCCTCTACAGTAGTAATGTTCTTCTTTGATTCTAGTGAAAGCTCATCTTCCATGATGGCTATATTTCCTGCAACATGTTCCCACAATGGCAATGCAATAATCCTGAACTCCTCAAGTGCTTGGTCTTCCACAATGGAGATACTCCTATTGAACTCAGCCTTCTATAGTAGAGTTCCCCTATTGACCTCTTTCAGTATTTTATCACTGAAACCTCCACTCAGTGCTATACTCTGAAACCCCTGAGTATCTCCTATCAATCTTTTGGTATATAAGACTAGTAGTTTCATTGTAATTTGCTAGTCTAATAATTGAATATCCAAGTGAACTTGATCTCTAGTATTCAACAGCAGCATACTACATCAATACTTATCTTCTCTGAACTTTGTTTCATTTTCTGAAGTTGTGACTATGTGGCAGACAGATAGCACAGCACATAAGCTGAAACCAAGATTGTTCTGGAAAGTCTGTATTACTGAGCTCATCATATGAAGTTTTTATACTCTATACATTTCTGAGCCAATATCACAGGTTTTTGTCTCCCAGTGTGAACTGTATCTGATGGTGATATAAGAAAACTCAATAGAGTTCCTCTAAAAGTTAGTCTGTGCACATCTAATTTATCTTAAAGTTATGACTAAGTTTTTTTAGTAGTTTCTATGATGTTCAATCAAGTCACATGACTGTGTGACTAGCAATGTGACACATGTGACAATTATGTTATACTTTTGTGACAATTTATAAAAGAAAAGAGAAATCATAAAAGACTAGAAAGATAGAAAACAATCAAGTTCACTTAGAAGATTTCTGACATTAAAGATATAAAATCCTATATAACTCTATAGATTTTGTTCAGTCACTCTCATATCTATTATCTGAGTAGTTAAGAATTCTAACTTAATTAGAATCATACTCTTAATAACAGACTTTTCTATCTCTTAATACTACTAAACCCTATTGTAAGGCCTACAAACTTTGTTATAGTCAATCCCAAACTCCATGCTTGCACACCACTACTCTGAAAGATTTTTTAGATTGTTACTTGCTATCTCTCTATCACTATCAAATATGTTCTATCTTTTTAAGTAATATTCTAAATACTTCTATTTAAATTCCTGACTATCTGAACACCATTATTCTTATATTAGCTCAACATTATAATAGACCATAGGATATTTAGAATAGTAGCTACTTTCAGAAAACCTCATTCTATTTTCTAGTTTTCCTGAAAGTAGATCATACTCAAAATACTTAGGTTTTTCTAAAGCATGAACTTTATTCAACTCCACAGACTTCACCATAGTTGGTGTTTTGAGTACTATCAAAAAGACACTCAAAGACTTGGTCAATACTTAACAAATTGTCAAGTAGCTAATCTCACTCCAAGTAGATATCTATAGTTAGTTATATGAAAGAGAATTAGATCAAGTGTGAAAACTTATCTGAGAATGAATGTGGTTATCTATGAAAGTAGATAAAGTATCCAGGTTATGAATTAAGTGAGAATACTTATATATAAACTTGCAACTAAACTTCAGATAATGATCTTGGTCTTAACTTATGTATTGTGACACTATCTGTTGTATGGTCATAATTTCAGAGAAAGAATAGAAGTATTAAGAGAACTTAGAAAGAGAAGTGAGATATTGTCTTGATTAATCTTAGTTGGCTTAGTCAATTATTAGACTAGAAAGACTACAAAGTATCTACTTGATCTTTAAGAAATAAGACAACTAGAAGCTTAGATAACAAGTTACTATGAGATGAAATATAAAGAACTAATCTGTGTACAGATGAGTATAGATGTGAAAGTATACCTAGAACTAGTTATAGTCTTATTCAGGATTGGAAGTGAAAGCCTTAGAAGTCAGTTTATGATATAATATCTAATCAAGTGAAAAGGCTTTAGTTTGGAAGCAAACTCTTGAAAAAATATATCAGCCATGTTTGAACTAGATTAAGTAGCAAAGTTTCACTATCTCAATTTCTAAACTTTATAGTTTATTCAAGCAAGTAAGTTCTATACTATCAGATTTAAACCTATACTACTTACTTTGAGTTGTAATAATTTAGAAGGAGAAATAGATATCAGAAAATCTGACTCTTTTATATCTCAACTCTAGAACTCTGCTGTAAGCTTGTAGTACTGACTTAGTCCTTCTATACTCTAAACTTTGTAGAGTTCATTACACTTATACTTTATATTCCATTTACTACCACTACTCCTGTAATTGTTATCCTATACTTCTTGATCTTTTAAATAAATCTAGATATTTTTATCAGAGTTTCTAACTATCTACTTTAGTACTATTCTCTAGATTAGAGCAGACTGTAAAATATTTATAATAGCTGTTACCTTCAAAAAATCTTATTCTACCCTCTTAAATTTCTTCTAAAGATATTTTTTTCTTTGTCTCTTGCATAGATTAAATCATAGACTTTAAAATAAATATAGAAATATAGTATATAGATTATATACAAAATATATAAGTAGTAAACAAATCTAACAGAACTATTACAATCACATAATCACTACTTTATGTTTTACAGAAGTTTGCTATATACTGGACATATACTAGGATTTGTTTTATTGTTGACTTATCATTAAACTGCATCTTGTCTTATTCTTGTATATCATTAGTTGGCATCTTATATAGTAGTAGAAGCTTCCTCATTTTCTACTTTATTGTTTCCTCAAGAACACATAATGTATTTTTATGATCAATAGGTATATATAGTTGTAGATATAATCCTGTATCTTTATACTTTACTAATTGATTATTCCTCTACTTTTACTCAAGCCTTTGTCTAAGTTACAACCTAAGCCAAGCTTAAGATTATAATAAAAATTTTATTTATTTTTTTGATTTTATTTTAATTTTTTATTTACTTTTGGTTAATAAAGAGGTATATAACTATAGTTATATGATATATCACATTATAATATATATAATTTAGAGTAGAACTTATACTAGTAATATATATAGAATAGAAATATATTAGAAACTTCTTATTGAGTTCTCTTGTAATTATCACAAAACTCTTTATGTTTAAGACTACTTAGTAAGCTACTAACCATTTTTGGTTATTAACTACTACAATACTTATTGTTGTGGCAACCACTAGACACAAAGTTCAATAATCACACAAGACAGCAAAGCTTTCAGTAGGCTATCAATGTGGGGATCACAAGAGAACTCGACAAGGAGTCCCTACTATATTACTATCCTATTTATACTATTACATGTAGTCCATGCTATGACTACACTTCTACTGTGCATCCTACCCTAAAATCCATGCATTGTCTATGAGTGCACCATGTGTACATCATGTAGTAGCAATGGGGTTAACATGCTCCTTGATGTCATTGTTGTTATGGGATGCTTGAACACTAACAATTTTATTTTTCTTTTCTTTTATTTTTCTGATTTTATATTGATTTTCTTTTCTTTTTTCTTTTATTTTTCTTTTGGACAATGAAGAGGCACGTAACACTGCAGTCACATGACATGTCACATGATGTGATGTCATAGGCCTAGAACATGGTGGAAGGATCTGGAAGATGACGTCAGGGCACATGTATACAACATGGTGGCCTTGAGTAGGAAATGAGGCGGATATGAGGTTGAAGCATGGACAATAGGGCAAGCTTAATTATTAATAACACAGACCAGGCATGTTTTGTATATATAGGACTCTAATTTAGCAGAGACTTCTTGTCAAGTTCTTTTGTGCTTTTCCCCACTTGATTGCTTAACTGAGAGCTTTACCACTTGTGTTATCATTGAATCTTATGTCTAGTGGTTGCCATAACAATTGTCCAGACTCTTCCCAACTTCTCTAGACTCTTCTAGACCATAGACCCTTCTAGGTCCTATGACATAATGTCATGTGACTTCCATATCATGTGCCTTCTCTTATCATAGACTAATAATATACTACTGTTCTATCTATATCTTATCAAAGTCTGTTCACACTTTATCGTATCATAACACTTATACTCTGTCTAAAATTACAACTATGTAATATTATACTTAATCTGTATTCTTAATAACTTATACTTATACTTCAGATAAATTCTATCTATTCTTAAATAAGTTTTATATTTGATTTGATTTTTCTTATATGACTAACTACAAACTTCTGCTTAAAACAAGAACTAAACATAACAAGTACCAATATTAGTTAATTTTTAAACTCAGAAATTACAGAATATCTATCTGATTTAAAAACTAATACTTAAAAACTAAGATTCTACCAGAAGATAGAAGGTATATCATTACTAATATCAAAATATTATCCTAGTTACTAGTGATCCTCAAATATCAAGAATAGAAATCCATAAAGTTAGCAAGGGTTTAACAAGAACATCTGAGGTGAAATAAAGATGATTAATCTATACCAGAAAAGATTAGAAAGTGTAAATAAGAGAGAAATATTATCTATGAATTAGAATAGATGTGGCTAGATCAGAATATTTATTTTTTTCTCTTCTAAATATAAATCATATCTAATACTATAGCAGAACAGCCCACAGAAGTAGAAAATATATCTGAAATTAATGTAAGAATTATCCATTACAAAAGATAAATGATCTTAGATAGGTCTATAGCACTACTTCTGCTTTAACCACCACTATTGTTAAGGTAAATGAATGAAGTTTGTAAAGTTACATAAAGTTTACACTTTTCAGAAGAATCTAAGCCTTATTTAAAAAATATTCTAAAAATACAACTTATCTCTAAGAGAACCTAAAAGAACAGAATAAGGTTTCTAGAGATAACAGACATTCTATATACCTATGCTATATATTCTAATCTCTGTTGAAAAACACATCTTGATATGGTAACTTAGTTTTACTGTCTCTCTTATTCATTGATTAGAAGTATTATGTTTCTCTTATATAGGAGAATGGTCCCCTCTCATCCCCCTTATGATATAATATATTAGAACTATATCTCATTTGTTTCCAACTTTCTTAGGTATATAAAAATTAATTTTTAATAGCTTCAAGTTCACTTTTTTGCATTATAAACTCTAGGTATGTAGTATTGTATTCAATATTTCATTTCTAATTCAGCTTCCTTTTCTACATTGTTGTTAGATGTAGTTTGCACTTAAAGATAAAAGTTCACAGAGTTGGCTCAGACATGTATGCATAGAGTGTAGAAACTTCATATGATGAGCTCAGTGATGTTAAGACAACAGAAAGTGGACTTAGTTTTTATTATTTTCTTTCTCATTTTTATTTTTCTTTTGATTTATTTTTCATCTTTTCTATTTTTAGAACTCTGGGGTTAGGGTTAGAAGTAATCAATCACATCAGTCACATTTGATGGTGTGGTCACAATATTGATCACAGGATATGAGAGAAAGTCGTAAAAGGTTCTAGAACAAGTGACATCATACAACATGAATACCATATGTTGACCTCATGTACTACACATGGTTGTTTAGGGTAGGGTGCACAGTAGTTAGCATGGACCATCAGTAGTAGTATATAAGGTAGACTAGTTTGTAAAGGGATTTCTATCGAGTTCTCTTGTGTTACTTAATACAAGAGTTGTTCTATTGTTCAACCCTAAGGACTTTAGTTCATAACAAGTGATGCAGACTTGTTGGAATGACCTTGGCCTCAACTTATGTGTTGTGCCTCCTATGAGCCACATGGTTGCAATTTCAGAGAATGGTCTTGTAAGGAGTTGTAAGAAGAAGAGTAAAGCATGTTGCCATTAACACCGGAGATTTAGTGTTAACTTTAGTCAATTATCAGACTAGCTATTACAAAGTGGTTACCAGCCTTAAATACATAAAATAGCAAAAGGAGTAACTAAAACAGATCTCCAAGCAAGTGTTTCAGTAGTAAAACACTATATAGGAGCTCAGATTTGGAGAGGGAAAAACTCTGTGTAAAGTCCAAGTAAATTTGTGGAGTTTGAAAAAGATAATTAGGCAACAGACACAGATGAATATGACCATGGATTTTGACTCAAATAAAGCAAAATAACCATGGACTTTTGATGGAATTAAGTCCATTATAAAGTACCAAACCACTGACAGAGTTTTAGGCATAAATAAAGCCAAATAACTGTGGGAATTTGATGTCATATTGAAGTCAGACATGTCTCAGACATATTTTGGAGTTTGGGATATAACAATTGTGAACTCTGGCCTATCACACACATATTCTAACTACTACCTTACTCTCTGATCCCAGAATGATCTCTCTTTGTCAATTTCCCAGATTAGCTTACTTCATGAGAAATGATGATGACAGTATGGCTAGAGACATTTTTAATGAAAACATCTAGAATGTTAGCTTGGAAAGAGGCATTACCATTAGTAATGGATGAGAAGAGATAGCAACAGTAGATAAGTAGCAATAGTAGATAAGACTGTACTTGGTGAAAATCATGTTTGGTGTTCACAGTCTAGAGGAGAAGAAAACCCTACAGAGTTTACCTTAGCAGTGTTAGAGTTTTGTAAAAGAAAAGGTTCCCTTACTATCCTCTTTATGTCTGACTTGTACTGTTTCTTCAACTCCTTCTTTTTCACTCCATGTTCTCTCCACCTCATTCAGCTCCTTTTTTTTGCTACTACTACTACCTGTTGTGGCAACCACTAGACACAAAGTCCAATAGCAGCACAAGGCAACAAATCTCTTAAAATGGATATAAAGTGGGAAGTTCACAAGAGAACTCGACAAGGAGTCTCTGCTAAATTAGAGTCCTATATATATGTTTTATATGTGGTCTGTGCTAACAATAATTAAACCTGCCCTCATGTCCATACTTCATCCTC
>Ga0157363_1003604_pt1 | contig 14030 bp, 12 predicted proteins | sample AttsexASBM1_FD_111477 | JGI IMG/M metagenome (GOLD analysis project Ga0157363, IMG submission 111477) | Fungus gardens microbial communities from leaf cutter ant in Ribeirão Preto, State of São Paulo, Brazil - Atta sexdens ASBM1 | ecosystem: Host-associated > Fungi > Mycelium > Unclassified ...
AACACACGGTCGGCGAACCAATCGCATGCTGCGCCTGACAACCAGCCTGACTACTATACCGCACCATTGCGACCATTTGAGTTTCCTACCACGGTCTCTGTCTCCGTTCCTCTTGCCGTCCACTCTCTCTCGCTCTTCGGCACCACTATCGTGCCTCTATCTATCTATATATTCCGTTCTCGCTCGAGCGTTTCGCTTCCCTCTTCGTCTCCTCCGCGCGCTTCCTCCCCGTACCGCTGCCGCCACCCCCTCGCGCCGACCATCCCTTTCTCGCTCGCTCGTACGTGCGCTCCTCGTTCCTATATCTATCTTTCTGTCTCTCATATCCTCTGTTCGCCTTTCCCGTTCTTCGTCTCGCCCACGCGTCGTTCCGTTCACCATCTCGCTTGCGCCTCCATCGAACCGGCGGAGCACCGGCCGATTTTGCATTTAAATTTGGTAAATTTGCCGGAGTTGGCAAATGAGCTGCGGGCATGGTGTCTAATACTCGCGCACGAGCACGGCCGCCGATACACTGCGTCTAATGCCTCTGGAGAGGGTATACGCGCGTACAGTCCTCCGCGAAAATCCTCTCGCTAATGATTGTGAGATGCAACCCTTGAGATTGGTTTCGTCATCATCTCAAAAGTAAATCTTCATTAACATTATTAAATGTCTTAAATAATTAATCATTTCAAACTTATCTTTGAAATAATTTATCTGTGAAGACCGAAAGCCTTTAAAGAAAAAAAATGTCTCGATTATTGCTCTGATAAATTTATATTTAAGTAATGTTTTAATTAATACTAGTGATAATACTATAATAAGTAGAAAAAAACAAGTAAAACAAACTTATGTAGGACCTTGTCTACAATATGAAGTAAATTTTCCTCGAATATTTCCAACTACTTTGTTTATATAATATTGATGATATACATAATAATCCGACAGAATTAGCATTTGAATTAATTAAAACTCGCTCTTATAATATATCAGACATTTATATATCGTCTAGAGTTTAAATCTTCGAACGGCAGTCAGTATACCGCAAAGTTACATCAAAATGATAACAAAACGCAGATCGATCGAGAAAACACTCAGTGGGAATTGCACACGTTAACAAGTCGCTTTCATAAAATATCGCCAAATAAAAAGTTACGTGAGCGCGCGCGCGTAAACGTGCGTGGTGGAACCAGCGAAAACAGTTTCATTCATGGGTTCGGCGCATTTTTTTGCTTTCCTTGCGCGCAATAAATCAATCGACGATAAGCTGATAAATTCTGTACACGCGCATCGGTCGGCGGAGGCGGGTTTCGCGCGGGACTGTACACACCTACACGTGGGAAATAGTGCATAGGAAATGCAAACGTGTAGCGGAGAACTTCGGACAGCACCCTCTAATTTTAGCCTGCAGAGGGCAGCACCCCGTCATGCCTGTACGTGTCTGTCCGTGTTGTAAAGTTGCGTTCCATCCCCCATCGTACAGTCCTCTTTCCAAATTCAACCGGAACAACGCCCGAAAACCGGAAATGTTTCACAGCCGCGAACGAAACGACGTTCTCTGTTGAGATCGTCTACTATTCGCCACGTGAGATGGTTATCAAGAAAATCAGGCTTTATTAGAGGGAATGTTGCATTTTCTGAAACAAAAAAAAAATATCAAATTGTTAGAATACATGGATGAAATAACGATCGAAATGCATAGATCTAATTGAAGATCGACGAAGGCGATTTCAACGCTGATGGCTCTCGTTTCAAGATGTCCCTTGATTATTTAACTTGGAGATTTAATTGTTTTACGCGCGTCCGCATTACGGTGAAGCCGCGCCGCGCATAAAATATTTTTTGAAAAAGCGGATGATACGTACCATGCAGGAAGGTTCGTAGCCGAGGAAAAAATGCGCCACGGTATTAAAATTTCACTATCGTATTACCCGCTATGCGCTGGCCGACGTCACGAAACGTTGCATTAATCCACGGACGTCTGTCCAACGTTTCAATGAGAGCGAAGAAAAGGGAGCGCTAAATTGGGATACACGGGTGCGGACGGGGAGGGGGGAGGTAAAGCGTGAGGGGGTGAGGCAATGAGAGAAGCCGCTATAAAAAGACCGTCTAGATTCGCTTTAGCGAGTTTTCCAGGTAACTTTCTATCGTTGGCTGGCGGTACAACGCCGTCCGCTAATTAGTTCTGTGCGCGCGTTACACATAAAAATAGAGACAAATTCGGAAGACACGGTTTCGACGAGCCTGATGTATAATATTAGTAGCTTTGAATTTTCTACATCATCTCTCTTCTCCATCAAGAAAGAGAGAGAGAAAGAGAGAGAGAGAGAGAGAGAGAGAGAGATTCCTCAATTTCAAAAGTGAAAATAATAATCTCGGTTTTTCTTTCTCTTTCTAAAGTCAATGATTCAATTATCTATAAAGTCTCTTCTTTTATTTTACGCATGATTATCTTTACAATAGATTCAATTTTGATTGCTAACAAGTTTGATTTAATCTTCTTAAAGCTTCTTAAATAAGTCGTAAGACATATGAACTGTACATGTATATGATCGGAAACCAGAAACTGAAGGATGAACGACATGTGGGCGCCGAGGGCGTCCCCGTGACGATCTCGCGCTCTTGTTTCTAGGAGAAGGTATCATCATTTTTGCCGTTCCGCCGAGTCTCGAACAGCGACGCAGCACGTAACGTAACGCGACGTAACGTAATACGGAGAAATAATAGGTTGATGAGGGGTGGAGTTGGGGGGGGGGAGGGGGATGGTGGCCGCGCGGGAGAGAACGAAAGAGGACGGGGATGAGGGCGCGCGAGTGAGGCGCCTACGGGGAGACAAGGGGGGTTTCGGTGAAGGCAGAACGGGGGCCTGGGGGTGCCGGCGTCCTGTTCATTATGCAACGACGCGACTGCACGTCCCCCCGCGCGCGCGCCACTCTCTTCCACTCCACTTCATCCCCCCGGCGACGCCCCCCTTCGCTCCCCTCTCTCTCCTGCGTCCCACCCTCCGGAACAACGAGCCACGGTTCTCCGGTGCAGCCGGAGAACGGGCGCAAAGTACAATCGGGAGGCCCCGCGGTTAATGAGTCGGCCGAACAAAGCGAAAAACCGTCCATTAAATAATGCGCGATGCAACGTCGGCGCAGCCGCGAGACGCGAAATGCATGGAAAAGGGAGATGCTTTTTTCGAAATTTCGAGAGCCGCGTGTGTCGCGAATCTCTCTCCCGGCGTGGGAGAGAGATTCGCTTCCTTTGTAGCCACAGATTTTTTTTTTTTTTTTACCCTTCCTTCTCTCCGAGTAATTCGAAGAACGATGGGATACCTTGTGAGGAAAATGCGCACACAAAAATCTCGAAAAATTAATTGCCGAAGACAATACTCCGATCGTTGAACGATCGATATATATACCAAGGCGCGGAAATCACTGTGCGTGGCGATCGGTGTATGACAGTCGCATTTAATACCGCTTTTAATCTTCGGCATTTTTAATGCTCCACAGCCACGGACCATTTATCCCGGCGAACAGTGCTATCGCGATCGCAAGAGACAGGACATATAATTAAATGCGAAAGTTTGTTAGAACTACGCGCGGCGTTGTTACTCACTTGTCCCGTTCCCTGATAATTACTACGATGCATTTATTCGCGTTCTCTCTGTAGCCGGGTTTGCTAGCTGGTTATGCTTTTGTAAACCCTTTGAGTGGTTTCTCCGAGGAACAGTAGCTCTGTATGTTCCGCCGCATTGTTGCCCTTTTAAGCTCTAAGGATTTCTAATGCGTCGCGCGACAGTGCTCAGCAAGCACGCCGAAATGCATATATCCAAGTAATTGCTCGTGATTAAATGGCGTTATTAGGATAATTGATGACGGTATTACACGTATATGTAGAGAAACTTCAGAGCTTTTTGTAATAGCGCACCAAGAAAGTAATGATATAATTGTTATTATTAAATAATAATTTTATGTTTTTCCCACGTTCCTTTAAAATTCATTCTAACATATTGATATTTTCTATTTATTTAATTCTTTTTTCTAAAAACCAAATAAAATCGAACAAAACTGATTGAACACTGAATATAACGTATCTTTTCGTTTAGAAATACTCATTTTTTTTCATATTTTATAACATTTCTTTTTCCATATTTAAAAAATACTTAATGTTAATATTAAATGTCACAAATGAATACAACTGTCGGTCTTATAAAAATCTTAATAGAGATTTTAAAAACATTTTTAAACATTAATTCCCCGACTTTAACACTTGTCTATTTTATTTGTAAATATACACGTCTTAAAATTCAGTAAAATACATTATACGTATAGTCGTTATATAAGTAAGGAATATCCCTTGAGTTGAGCTACATTACGAGCCCCTAACATGGACAAACCCTTACGTGCCATAGGGCTGACGCACCCTTGTAGAACGTGATCTAAACTTTCATCTGTATTTTCATCTAAACTTTCATCTAACCTCCCCTATGCGTCTAATCGCGCCACCCCACCACTCTAGCCTACGAAAGGGCTAGAAAAGGAGTCGGAGTGGGGCTCGTCGTATGGTGGGGATCCAACACTGACGCATTTGCAAAGGGATAAGTGTATGTATATGGATATATAGTGGGGGTAACGACCCTTAATAAAACGTAGGTCTCAAAAGGAAAGTAGCGGTTCGTAAAAAAATATTAAGAAAGATCACTCAGAAAATGTCGTACAAAATTACTTTATAATTTCCTCCCTCAATTTTTACGATAAAAATTCTCTGACTTTAAAATATTTTTTTTAAGCAATCGATACAACCATTCTGAATAAATAATTCATTCATTCAATGTTCCTATTTCTTTTACATCATGAAAAATATATATCTTAATTATATTTATTGTTATATAATTAATATCAAAGAAATAAACGAAAACTTTTTAACATTTTTTAAATATCGATAATAAAATCTTAATGCTCGATCAATTTCGATGCGATACATTGATAAGAAATGATAAGATTAACTATCACTTCCGGCGTCATATCAGATTTGCATGTAAAAAGACGAGAAAAATTCGCAATCGACTTTCTCAGTCGAAAATTTAGCTTATTTGCTCAACGTGCCGAGAGCGAGTAATCCTTTTATTACTTCGGACATCGAGAAAACCGGTCAAACCCGAGATCGCCGGTCACTGGAGATCCGCATTTCTACTTTAGAGAACGAAGGAAAGGAGCAAAACGCTATCCGGTGACACGAGGAATAAAAATTCATGCCCTTCCGACGTGTGGTAGGTTCGCCGATCCAAGCGGGTAAACCGACGTCACTGTCGTTGTCGTCGTCGTCGTCGTCATCTCTGAAAACTCCTTTTTTTTTCAACCGCGCGGTTAAAATGCAAATTAAGTCGACGTGCTTAAGAATGTGAGATTATTAAGGGAGACTACCGACTTGCCGCCCCCGCGGGTACTACGCAAAAACATTTCCTCGTTCTATCTTCTTCCTTTTTTTTCTCCTCCTTTACATCCCCCGCACCGTGCATTATAAAACACATATTACTCCCGCGGCTTGCTTTCGCGTCATATTCTTCCGTCTGCCCCTCCGGGAAAACGACAGGACGTCGGCTACTTGAGACTGCAGGCAATAAACGACTTTGGACGCGACTCTCTCTCTCTCTTAAAAAAAAAAAAAAGAAATAAAAAAGACCATCAGAGTTGGAGAATTGAGTTCGTGGTCATTTTCTTCTGTCTCCGACCTTTCTCGAAAATAAACTCCGCACGATCCATCCTATTCAATGCTTAATTTCTTCCTTGCATTGTAGAAATATGTTTTCATTCTTCTAATCGTATACACACAAACATGTCAAGTATGGTGGATTAATTGATATTTTCAATCTGAATGTATTATAGTAATTCTATTTTATCTACTCCACGACTAAAAGATATTTGATCATCGCATGTTTTTTTTTGTCATTTTATGTGCGGTTTGGAATTGTATTTATATGTATATAAAGGATATTTTTCAACGCTTTTCACGATAGCAAATGCGATACCGATCGGTGAAAATGAATTTTAAGAGTTTGTTGCCGAAATAAAAACATAATCTGAATATATTCCAATTTGACATTGAGAATCGCGAATATCGCTATTACATGCTCGCTTCAAGCGTTGTCAGATATTCTATTATCTACAAATACAGTTGATTAAGGAGTGTTGATGCATAGTATTAATATATACGTCTGTACAATTGCCGAAATTATCGTAGAAAGCGCACTTCCGGCATTACGTGTAATCGCCATGACGAAACGTAGGCGTGTAAATTTGCTCATAAGTATATACGGCAATTCGTTTCCCATCGCGTTAACGTATGAGGAGACACGCGCTGTAATTTAGTTACAGCACAAATTCGTCAATGGCGCAAACAGAATGTACAACAAGCTTGTCGTACCGTTAAATCGATACAACAATTTCGCCGGTTCGCTCCACTCGTTAGACGTGTTTCTCGGGTAAGAGGGCGCCACGCAACTATCCGCGCGCGGATACGATCCGCATGCATGATTCCCCTTCGCGTATTGTAACGAGCAAGGCTGTCGTTCTCTGAGAAGCAATCGATCCCGATGAAACAGCTGTCTCGTTCACTGGTATTCGATCCGAATAGTCGACAGTAGCTGCGCTACTGAAGCGTGGAAAGAAAAGCTACAGAGAAAAAAGTACAAGTTTAATCGATGTCGTCGGACGTCTACGGCGTAAAATCGGCGAAGCCGATCAACGACGGGACCTTGATCCAATCAAGATGCGGTATTTATTTTTGCATTCGTTTAAAAACGTGTTAAAACGCAAAAAAGCAAACGGCTATGGCGCTGACCGATGAGAGGGGTTGAAGGAGGCAGAAATACTGGAGTCGCGCTTGGTGGAGGACGTGGAGGAAGAGAGCGAGAAGGAGCGCGATTGCTAGGCGTGGGGGAATATACGTCGAGGGAGCGCAGCGAGGGGTGGTAGCGGTCCGAGGGCCCGAAGGGCAAAGGGGGTATGCGTGAGTCGACGAGGTGGAGAACGGGGACGAGAGATGAAAATGCAAAAAGGCGCCGGGGGCCTCGCTCAATACCGGAGCGGCGGCGCAAGCGCTTTCATTTTGTTTTTCGTACGTCGCCGCGTCGCCCGCTCGTTTTTCCAAGATGGCCGCATCGCACGCGTCCGCCGATGCATAACGTCGGTAACCCGGGCCCCTCGAGAGGGCCGACAACGACATCCTACCTTGCCGATTGGGGAAGGAATACGACTGCACCCTCCGCTACGTGGCGCGTTAATCGTTCTCCTCTAAAGGGTTGTTTGGAGACTTCGATACTGGTGCGCGAAGTCAGCGAGATCCTTTGCCGGAAACTGCGAAGAATCTCTTAAAATATTTTTCTTATATTTTAAATAATATATAAATATGACATGCGTAATTAAGTTTAATTCACAACAAATTACGATCAATATTAAAAATATTTTTTCTTCAAAATATAAATGAAATTTTTCTATAATAATTCTATATATATCAAATATTCTAAGAACCATTTAATTTCACAAAGTTCGATATTGATTGTCGATGATTAATAAAATGAATAATTAATATTCCATCGTAAATGTCATAATGGTGTCACATCTCTTTAATAATCCAGCGGAAAAAAATTTCTTCAGTATTCTACAGTAGTCGTTACTGGTCATTGTATTATTCAATTTTCGCCAATACCAAGACGCAACGCGCAAGTGCATACACGGCTGCTTCCGACTTGCAGCGAAATGCTTTTAAACGGTTTTGAAAAATTCACGGTGGTGGATCGAGTGTCACGTTTCATTTATTTCTTCATTATCCACCTTCTTCTATTTATCCTGCAAATATTATTATTTTTTTAGTGGGACGGACGCCGCGCCGTTACAATCTTGACGAATATTTATCTCGATTCCTCGGCAAAATACGATCAAGCCGTCTCATTAAAAACGGACGAGGATAGATTCGAATTGCAACGTTTCCGTTATAATTTAGTAACTCAATAAAATGCTGGTGAAGTCTCCCCCATTAAGTCACGCGCAATCAGAGGTTCTCAAGGATACAATTTGCTAATGCACAAAAAAATCTGAGAACAATTTCGATTTTAAAAAAGTAGAAAAAGCAAAATTTAATGAGTAGGTGATCGCGAAATGCATTTACGACGAGATTGAAAGGATAAGCAGTTGGGGATGGGTGGCAGTAAGTAGTAATATCGTAAATATCGACGACAGTGACTATTATACGCGCAACTAATGCGTTCAAATAATTTTGATTTGTAAATGTTTCGTATTAATTGTAGGAAAACACATATGTTCATCACAACATTTATATTTCATGTTTATATTACATAAACATCGCGGTTTTTAAATAATACAAATAAATGATCAATGGAAAACGTAAACGGAGTAATTAAAATAGAACAAATGAATTCTATTGACCTCGGTATTTTCTAAATTACGTATAAATTACGTATAAATGATGATTTTGATCAAGGTTGATTTGTGATTTTATCATCGTTTATCCAAAATCGTGCATTTTCATGCTCTACTGTATAATTATGTTCGTACAATTACGCTCGCTGATAACTTGCCCGTAATAATTTGAGAACCAAAATCGGATTCCATGATCGATCTTATTACGACGATTGAGAGCCACTGACGTTCACGGGGTAGATGCAGAATGCGGCGAATAACGATTCAAAAAAAGAAAAGGTGAGAGATGCCGACGGATCGACGTCAAACAGTCGCGGCGGTACTTCGTTGCGCACGGTGGTCATATCGAAGTTTAAAAATCATCACCTCGGTAACGCGAAGTATTGATCAAAAGTCGTCGAATTACGACGGTAACGATCGCGGCCCATTAAGCTCGCTATAATGATGGATAACGTGGAAACGCGCGAAACCGCCGCTCGTCAGCATCAAAATGTGGTGCAATATGAGAAAATCCATTTACAGAATATTTAAGAACTGCTGTTATAAGAGTAATTACTATAAATGTTGTAATTGGCTATAAATGTTGATATGTAAATCATATGAGATACGACAATTACTCTAATACAAGGAAACCAATATTTAATATCAAACATTAAAAGTATTTAACAATTTAAACTTCAAAAATGCAAATACGTGACAAATCCCATCCTATCCGATTATCCAAGATTTAAATAAAAATTTTCTGAATAATGGATTCATAATACTTAATCAATATTATTCAAATCGAAAAGTTACGTAATAATCGCGATTTGTCGTGAGATTTTAGAAAAAAAAATCAGATTCGAATTTGTTTTAAAGCATTCATAACCGAAAGAATACGCGATGGTTTGAGGCAGATTCCACATATGAAAAAATAATAACATAGAACTGTAACTCTGTCAATAAGTCGAGAAAAAATAAGTTGGAAAAAGGAAACACTACAGAACAAACATTCAGTATGCGATCGAACGAATCAATATTTAACGCTTACCGATATTACGAATTTAATAATAAATGCCATTAAACATGTCTTCAATCGATCTCTCATTAAATCTTAAGGTGCCTCTAGGATTGAGAATTTATTTGTTATCTCGACAAGATAGAATCGTTAAAGTGAAATTCTGCGCTGCAAGCGTAAACAAACGGATACGCGCTTGCCACCGATTTCGCGATATTTATTCCCACACGAGTTCTCTCGGGCAGTCACCGATTTAAAAATGCGCCACCCGCATCACCGTGGCACGCAGAGCGGAAACAGAGCGAACTTTTCGGGTATTCGCGGACGGACGCGACTCAATCTGGCCAAACTGATGTTTGTCAGTCTTTAATAATGGATCTAGCAAGTAATTGCACAAAGAATTCGTTCTATCTTTGAGAGAGAGAGAGAGAGAGAGAGAGAGAGAGAAAAGTTGCTGTATAAAATAAATATATAAAGTAAGAAAATCATAGAAATCCCTCTAAAACTAAATAAAACGCGCGCGAAGACTCGGGGAAAAGAGCCGCGAGCATCGCGACGCAGGTATCCGCGCGATGTTCGCAATCGAACGATAATTGCCGCAGCTCGAAATCAATAACGCCTTCCCGCGACGTTTGATGAAAGCAAACGCCGTCGCGATTTGCAGACAGCGCTGTTTCAAAGGTCGTTCCAATACTGCATCGTAATATCGCTAATTTATTGAGTTTACCGAGTCGAATACCTCGCTTGCGCGCGCGGGCGCACGCGCTCGCAGTTAGGATGCATCGCAGTTCCAGATTAATCTAGCAACACGCATGACGTACCTTCCTTTTTCCTTTTTTTTTTTTCATGTAAACGACTTAGTCACGCCTTGATTTAATTGCGAACGATGCAATAATTAAAATGTATATATAAATAACATGTAATATTAATATGTAAAATTTGTTTGCTTAACTCTTTATTAATTCAATTTTTTTTCATGGCTATTGTGTATCTTAAAAGGAAATTAATATTAATACTCTCGCATATGTTTAAATATACATTATATATAAAGGATCCTTAAAAATTACTCGTGATATGTTTTCTGCATTCATCTGCATGATCGGAAGAAATAATAATTGAAATTTTAGAATCTCCTCTGTTTTAACAGTCATTGTGTTTGTTTCGATAAGCATAAACAATTTTAAATCTACGCTCATTTTTTAAATGAGATTTAAATTAAATCTACGTATACATTTTTGATTAATGAATATTCTCAGACAATATCGATGCTCTTCTATCGAATAAGTTATGCGATATTGAGTATAATTCGTGCGTTTATCGCGTTGCAGCCGCTTGTAATCCGACATTCGGCGCTTCTTTTGCGTACGATGGCGAGCGTCGCGGCGACCATCGCGGTCGTTCGCGCGTCCGCGACGGAGTTGGGTGGGAGTACCGCGAAAAAACAAAAGAGGGAAAAGCGACCCTCGGAAAACAGACCGATGGCGGGACAGAAGGGGAAGGTAGGAGAAAGGTCCGCAAAAGTACGAAACGAGAGAAAGACCGACGGATGGACTGCGAGAAAGAGAAATAATTGTAGAGGCAAAGAGAGAGTGAAGGAAGGGAAACGAGAGAAGGAGAGAGACGGAGGTCGTCGCGGTTGGACATTAAGAACGTTTCGTGCGGCAATTTAACCACTAGCAAGGGAGGCCAGGGGCGCGACGCGAACGAACGACGGTCGCTTCGAAGGTGCAGGAAGGGTGTGTGGAAAAGTAGGAATGAAAGAGAGGAGAGGAGAGGAGAGACGGCGGAAGAGGGTTGCAGCAGATACAGCACATGAGAATTTTTACGACTTCTACGCGCTTGCGCCTGCACACCTGGAGATTAGGTTTAACAGCCTTAATTTTAAAAAATTGCCTCCTCTCTCCCTCACTCCTTTCCGCGGATTCCTGATCCTTCTCTATTGCCGCCTCCTTCCCTCCCGCCACAACCCCTCGCCATACCTTCGTTTCCTCCCCCGAAAACGAAATTGCGCCGCTTTGCGTTGTTGGGAATAAAGTCCTGGGTGCTTCTCGGCACGTCGACCCACCCTTCACCCTATCTCGCCCACTCAACAACGGTCGGTGCCCACGACACCCTCGTGGACGCTGAAACACGCGAGGGTATTTAGCCTATTTGCGCGGTCATCTATAGCTCGTCCGGAGTTAGGTATCACGACTGACTTTGAGATTATCCCGAAGGAACGCCTCATAAAACATAGGTTTACCCTTTTACTTAGGGTTTTCACGATTACTAGCATTTTTTTTTTTTTTTTTAATTTATTCTCGCACTAAAGCGAGAAACATGCATTTATATTATAAATGTAAGAAAATGTCATTGATAAGAATGATCACATATCGATTATTTAAATTAAAATTCTTTAAAAAAAAAGGAAGTATTAAAAACAAGAATATTTTCCAATATTTTTCTAATTTATATATAGTTTATATATGTATAAAATATTCTTTATCTAAATGTGATCTCAAAAATCTTTATAAAGATCGTAAAAAGATTGCAAATAATTGTATAATTATGTGTTTAACTGTTAAATTTTGAAATTATTTTTACAAAGTCTTTGTGATAAAGCCTCGATAAATATCGCTGGAGGAAAACTGTCCTGATGTGTAATAAATATTCTGCATTCATTTAATCATCGCTCCGTGTCTTCTAGAAACGATACTTATTTTATTCGTTTCTTTATTTTAATTATTATTAATATAATACATGTTTTTTAAATTATACATTATTATAAATTATACATTGTGAACACAAGAATTTGTGAAAAATTATATAATCTTAAGTAAAATATTATTACCTGCCACCAATTTTAGGTTAATAAAAATTAATATTCTCTTTCTTTCACATTGATCGTATCGTCGCGTATATTTCGATAAAGCCATAAGTGCATTTATTGCAACTTTAATTATTATACGCGAATTATTATAATAGTGAGAGAGTATGCCGTTGGAAAGCCTTTTAGCAGATTTTGCTATTGTTACTATTACGATGAATTTCAAATGAAATCATGAATAACGGCCGCAAGATCTAATAATTACAACGCAGGTATAGCAGTCAAATTATTATTCGCGTTACATACTAATATTCTGCATGAATCATTACAGTATTGTTTGGTAACTGCTTTTACATCGTACGTCTCTTGGAAAATCACTAATTTCCAGCCGTTCACTAATTGCTAGCAAGAGCCTTCACAAGCATTATTAACTACTCTTCACTATCTGGATTTAGTAATTTTTTGTCTTTTAAAGAAAATTGAAATTTGTGGCTTCGCATTTGCAATACAGATTCACGATTTGTAATGTTATATCAAAAATCTCGTAACAACGAAGAATCCCTTTATGCAATAAATCCGCTTTTATCCAACGACGCACCGAAAAGGTGCATTCAATTTGACGTAGGGCGAGGATCAGTCGACCGCTCGCACGGCCCAGACGCCTAGATTAATTAACAACTTCACTGTGCGTCTCTTCTAGTAGGGCCTTTTTGGTAATTCCGAGAAATTTTCGTACGCGGTCCTTCCCTCAACCCCCCCTTGCAGCCGCAATAAAATCCACGTTGAGCCAGGTTCCAGACTCGTGTGAAATATCGTCGCGAATTATCATACCATCTGAAATTAAAGGGCTGAAATTTCGGGGTGGTACCGCGCCGGCGGTAGTGCCCGTTGGAAAATAATTTTGATGCTACTCGCTCTACGTACTTCTACGACCAGTCCCGCCACCATCACCCCGCCATATCCCGCACATCCCTCACCGCCTCCCGTGTTCCTCACTAATCCCCTTTTCCCTCCGTGCCCCTTCGCGCCGACGCTCCTGTTCCGGTACTCCAGCCAGCAACGCGGAGGAGGAGAGGACTCCGTGAGGAGCACCAAAGGGGTGGTTACCGTGACGAAAGGGGAACGGAAGAGCGCGGAAGGTATCAAAGGCAAGAGTAGGACGGAGAACGTCAATCCGCTAGCGGAGAAAGAGCTTAAGAGGGATAGAGAGAATGGTACCGCCGAGAGATAGGGAAAGAGTGCGAGGGAAAGAAAGAGAGGGGATGATTTTCGCGAGAGAGAGTTGCGCGGTCCGCCGCACCGCGGCGCAGAATCACCCTCTTCTCCCGGCGCCGCTGCGCGCATTTTCCTCCCTCTTTCTGGCCCTCTTAGCCGTCCTCTTTTTTTTTTCCCGCTGGGCCGCCGTCGCGGCGCGCGCGCTGCTTTTCATCCCCGTGGACCGCGTCGATTTTTCTTTTCGAGCGTCTGCGCAGCCACGCCCCCGCGCCACAATGGCCGCGTGCCCGAAAATTCGTCGCTGGGGCGGCGCCCTTTCCCGCGACCCCCGCGTCTTTTTCGCCGATTCCCCTCGCGCCTCAGCCCCCTATCTCGCGCACCCCCCGTCTCCTCCGCTTCGCTCCTCGCCCTTCCCCTGTGCCCTTTTTTCTCTCCCTTTTTTTTGTCCCAGCCACCCCTCCGCCTCCACCTGCCGCCGACGTCGACGTCGATCCGACCATCCACCGTCTCCGTCGGTCTTGTATTCGCTGCACTCTTCAGCTTCACCCCCAGGGGTGTATTTTAAGAGATCCCTCGAACCAACTCCTGCCCCCTTCCGCGGCGT
>Ga0157363_1003606_pt1 | contig 14029 bp, 10 predicted proteins | sample AttsexASBM1_FD_111477 | JGI IMG/M metagenome (GOLD analysis project Ga0157363, IMG submission 111477) | Fungus gardens microbial communities from leaf cutter ant in Ribeirão Preto, State of São Paulo, Brazil - Atta sexdens ASBM1 | ecosystem: Host-associated > Fungi > Mycelium > Unclassified ...
ATGTATTGGATAGAGATAATTTCTTTTATCAAAATCTATCGTCAGATAAGATCTTGTTGAACCCTCAGTTAAGATTTATTTATAGTCATATAATCTTTATTTTCTTATTGATAAGACCTTAATCTCACTTACGTGCTACTCTGAATACTGCTATTTCACCCGAAGTACTATGGGGTGTACCAAAATGAACACCAGACACAAGAAGTAACGTATCTGTACAATTAAACTGGGAAAATTGTGTATATTTCCAACTAAACGTCTTCATATCATGCCAATATTTTATGGTAACAGGATACTGACTTTGCCATACCTAAAACAAAATAATGCGAATGATAAATATAAGTATATGAGAGAAAGTAATAATTGCAAAATGAAAGAAGAGCTTACAAGAATATATCCATCTTTTGAACAGGTTGCAAACATTTTGCCATTATGGGAAAAGCTCACATGTAAAACCTGATGTGAATGTTCTTTAAGAACTTCGGTTTCTATCAATGGAGTGTGATATGCCAAGCGTTTGAATTCGCCCAACCAGGAGGTTTTTCCTACGAAAGAATAATCAATATAAAGAATATTGATAAAATATACATATGCATATAAAATAATAAAAAATTAATTATTATATATATTTATATAGTATTATAAGATGAGATTTTTCTATGTACATAAAAAGATTTTCTGAAACACCATTTGTCAAAAGATTAAAATTGAAAATATACAAGATTGTTTTATAAGAATATATAATAACAAAAGTAGCATTATAAAAAAGCAACAATCAATGAATGTTACTACTAATCTGAATAATTAGGAATTCATGAATTACAATTAAATTAACTCATTTAAAAAACAAAGTTTACTTTGTTATACACATATTTCTTTGTTTTTAAATCTAGTTTTATTCTATCTATTATTATTGCTTTTACATTTATTATCTTCATAAATGCCATGTGTGGAATCATTATCCGATTTGGTCGAATCTAACAATTTTGCTCCGAGTATGAATGGATCTTCTCGGAAAATAGATGGTACAAATTTATATTTTCTCCACGCAATATCCGGCGGAGAATGTTATTTTCGATCGCGTAAAAGTGCCGCGAATACTTAATAGCAAGACATACCTGGCACAATGCCGACGTCCGGATCTATCTTGTACGTACGATAAAATAAATACTTCCAGAGGAACTCATCGCGCGACACTCTGAACCACGATCGGCACACCTCGCCCGCGGTCAGTAATTCCCTCGGCGTCAGGTACTGGAAGATGCTCAGGAGAATCGAGTCTGACATAACGTACCAGTTGAATTCATCGGATTCACCTTCGCTACGCGACGAATATTCGCTGCCGTCATCCGATTCGCTGACGTCCTCCACGTCCTCATCGGATGATCCGGGCCGGTCATCTCGCGCGGTATCCTCCACGTCGTCCATCGTCGACGCGCGGTTTATTTACTGGAACAGCTGATACCTGTCAGCTACTACACTGTCGTGAGTCAATCGTCAGTGCCGTCGTCACGTCAAGGATACGCGAGTTCGACCGAGGTTAGAATTGATTAGAATTCACGTAGTCCGCCACTCTCTGAGGCTGTTCACGAACGAGAACGAGTACAACTGCATCGCGTCATTCACGTCATTCGCGTCCGCGTCGCGCAACACCTGCACACACGGTAAAAATACGATACGAGCTGTTGCATGAGTTGCATCTCGGAAGTGGCATGTATTCGTGCCAATTCGTGCCCATTCGTGCCCGACGTATGTTCCGTGAACAGATAAATTTCCACGTTATCTTTCAATGAATTTCAGAATATCCTGATTGATCTGCTCTTCCTAATCTAATATTCCTGATATTCTGATATTCTAAAAGATAACGTCTGTAATGTTTTCTCGCTTCGCGATTACGACACTACGAGAGTCGCTAGACTAGACTGTTTTTTATAAGTTTCTTTTACCTGCTTTTACTTGCACTCTCTAAATGTATAAGTAGGCCTTGAAGATAAAGAGAGCGAGAAGACTAAATATAAAAAACGAAAGTAGAGACTGCATGCTCCACCACTTGACGAATTGACACTCGCAATCACTCGCAATGCTCTCGAAATCATTTCATTCTTTGTTTATCTAATGTTAAATAAGGACAAATAATGCTCGCAAATATAGCGTCAACAAACGAAACAGATTGTTCATCCTACTCATACTTTACTGCACTTAGAAACACAATTAAACAATTGAGATTGTCCTTTGTCATTCTATGTATTGAACGCTTTATATTTTTTCATCATTTTCTCTTTTTTTCTTCAACTCTGTTTATCTTATTTTAAGTGCAGAAAGTACGATATAGTGTAGCTATAAAGATCAGATTCTCATGTTTACCTTTTTCTACAAGTTTCCTAACCTTTAGCCTAAAAAGTTTACTTATAATTTTATTACTATTGAATTGACTATTTATAAATAAAATTTATATTTTTACAGATTGCAGTAGAAGAACTTGGTAAGAATATAGTGATTTTCTATTAACGATTTTTTATATAAAATTGTAAAATATATGTATATACGTATATACGTATATACGTATATATGTATATACGTATTTTTTGGATTACCTCATTATTAATAAAAAGAAAAACAAAATTAAAATAAATGTAAATGTTTGTAAATAAAATAAAATGTTATGTGTAGGAAATGATTTTAAAAGCAAATTAACATTTTATAAAATTTCTAGAGTTGCCTTTTGTGACGTAGAACGAAAACAATTTCAAAATGTTGAATCTAATTTTGAGGCATCCTATTATTCTTAAAACTTTACTAACTCAAATACGACCTGTCCATGGAATCACACAAAAGTATTTTATACGTGACAAGAATATATTTTCAGCGTCAATGACTGTTAAAATGTTTCTAACGAGATGCATGAGGTAAAAAAATATAATTATAATAAATAAATAACTTTTGATAAAATATATAAGAATAATATATATTTAGAAATATTTTTAAATTTTAATCATTGATTATTAAGAGAATATTTGTATAAATATACAGGATATTCTTGCTCGCTATTTTGTTATTTTTTTTTTAATTAGAAATGAAAGAGAAAAATAAAAAAATAGAATGTTATGTCAAAATATCAATATTATTTTGACGATCATTTGAAAATTAATGATATTTAATTACTTTACATTAAAAAATATTAACTTCAAATGGAAGCTAAAATTAACTATAGGATTTCCTGTATATTTTACAATTATATATAAAATCTTATAAAATGATATAAATAAAAATGTAGATTATCTGCTGGAGCAACACGACAACGTTTCCTTAAACCAAACAAATTGGTACAAAATTTATTAATACGGCGTCGGCAAATGTCACAATTGGATGTGAACACAAATGTACAGAACAATGTAATTTTATATAAATTCGAAGGGAGTAGATATTTCCGAAATATGCAAATTTTTGGAGTTGTACAATTATTCAGTTGTTCAGTATTAGCTTTTTATAGTTATTCTCCATCATTCTGGGATATATTCAGAGCTGATGTAAACTTGAAAGAACATTTTCTAAACTACATGTTTCGATTTTGCATATTTTTTTTTGCAATTGTGACAGGTAAGAATCATCTTTTATATTTATATGTATGTAATAATATTTCATATATAAAGAGAGATTCACATTTTACTTATGTGAAAATTCATATTTTTATCTTATTTACTAAACAATTCTTTACATAAAATGGAGCATATAGATTTTATTCTTTTTGAGATTGATATATTTATTTTGTAGGTCCTCTTGTAAGTCTTTACATTTATGCTACGTGCGCTCGCAGCATCAAATACATTATTTTAAATAAAGGTGGTGAAACATTTTCAATTATGACTTATCATATGCAAAAGAATAAATCCAAACTAAATTTACCAGTAGGAATGGTAAGAAACATTTACATAATAATTATAAATATAAAGTTATAATATTTGATGTATAATTAAAATTTCATATACATAATATTAATAATAATATATAATAATTTTAGAGCGTGAATACAAAGATAAAAAATAAAATTTTTTTTTATTTGACATGTTTCTTACATTTGAAATTTTTTTTTTTAAGGTAAAGTGTGTCGCAGACAGACAGAATGAGAGAGGAACATACCTACCACTTAAAATAAAAAATAGATCTTTTTATTACTTAGTTAATAGAAGTGGCACTTTTGTAAATTCAAAACTTTTTGATCATACAATGGGATAATTATTTAATTTTATGAATATATGTAGTATTATTACGAATATGTTCTTTTGCTTAATACATTGTACATGTTTATTGAAAAAAATGTCATTACCGTCATATATTTATGCTTTATGTATAAAATATAAATATATGCTTAGAATTATCTATTATTAGAAGATTAGAGTTATTAATATATCGATTCATTAAATTGCGAATTGCCAAGTTAACGCTGAAATTTCTGTATGTTATTTTTCAGGAAAAGAAATTTTTTTTTTTTCAGATGATTTATATTAGTATTATACAAATAACAAATATAAAATATGTTGACAATTTTGTATTTTTTAGAAAAGGAAAAATAATGTTAGTACAATATCTATGCACAAGTACATATAAGTATATTTTATTGCACTGAGATTAGTTTTTTATTCATCATTGGTTTTTCCAAATCTCTTACGAGTTGGAATGTGTGTGAATTAGTACTTCAATTAATGATCGATCTTTCCAATCAATATCTTTGATTTTGCCTGTCATAATACTTTCCCGAGTATTTGCTGTATCGATCGCTGTAGCCATCATCCTGATATTTGTCTTCGGCTTTATAATAAACTTCAGGTGCTGTAGAACCAACACGACCTTGCCAGTAATGAGTCCAGTATAGATCTTCTGGATTGATATCGTGTGGATGTCTGGCATTTTTGAACACATGTACGCAATACACGAGACTACCGATCAGTGTCAAAAATCCAAACACAAGAAATACTATTCCCAAGATCCTAAAAAAATGCATTTTGTATAAAATTTTATAGAATACACCATTCCAATTGTGTAATCTATACATTATGCTTTCAATTCCTTACTATTAATTATTAGAAATACAAATCGATATACATATTGTATATATAAAACTTTTGCAATTTTATCTTTTATAATTGAAGTAATTATAATTACTTTATATATTTATATAAAACTTTATATATTATAAATTATAAATCGCGCGCGCGTGTGTGCAATATAAAAATTGATCACACAGTACTCTTACCAAACGACTAACGGCTGGAAAAATTGAATGACGATAACGAAACCTAAAGTAACTAGAATCAAGCCAAGATTGAGAAGTAACATAAGGCAGCAGACGCCCTTAGTGTTTGGGCAAAATGGATTAGGCGTTGACATAGTTTCCACGATAATACCGCCTTTTCGTGACGTACGAGTTTTCACTGTCGAAGTGCCTGACCTGCCGGAACCGTAGCTATAATGACTAGGCGCTCTGTGGTCCAATCTAGAGCTTGGTGCGAGACTACGGCGTGATACCCGACTATAACACAAAACACATATTTTCTATTATAGGTATATTTATGGGATATTGAATGCTACTATGCGTTTATAAATCTGACCTTATGTCGGAAGTAGCTCTATATGCAGCACTGGTGACATATATATCTGAACCATTGTCACAAATACTGCCATGCGAAGCACTTTTGCGAAGCGGGTGCAAACTATGCTTTGAAGATCCAGACAGGACCGAATCGCGAGTGTTATGCGCACTTCTGGATCTTCTGTCTTCTTCTCTATCGTACTTGTCCGTGGGATTCTTTCTTGTAGGTTTTACCTAAAAGAAGAGAGTTTGAGAAAAATATTAATTAAAATAATAATTAAAAAATTATAATTTAAATATACGTTATATATGTATATAAGAAGGCGTTCTTTGCATTCTATTGTGTACACTAATATATTAGGTGTAGTAAAAAGAAATCCATTATTTTTGCATGAAATTGAATGGAAAAATAATGGATTTCTTTTTACTACACCTAATATGTAGAATAAAATACGCTTTAAGCTAAAAGAATGTTTTTGCCATCATGAGTATAAAATGAATTACCATAGTGGTATGCTCGTTAGCAACGATATATTCAGACACGGTGCGGTCCGAAGGAGCTCTATGGCTCTCTTCACCATCTGTAATGTAATCACGATTTCCGTTAATGTGATATCCAGCATATTTCGAAGTATGCATTTTGAAATATCAGTTATCGACTTGCACAAGGAGTGTCAAAGACAAATAACTAATAAAGCTTCTTTAGCTCATCTAAAACAGAAATAAATATCAGTTTATCGACAAATCGATCAGAATTCTTAGAATTGTTACAGTCGTCACTTTTTTTCCAAAAAAAAGCAAATGAAATGGTTATACTTACTCTGCACGGATGCAACGTATCCGTTTCCATTCTTACTTAAAATATATTGCATATTTTAAAAGAAAATTGTATGTCATACGCATCATTTACATTGTCAACCTGCAACAAAAATGCTTTACGTCGCTAAAAGGAATAGACATTCTTCTTTTTGCTTCATATATCTCCGTTTTTAGTTTTATTTAGTAACGGCTTTGGGATGTATTTTTATCTAATTATATAGATAATCCTTCGTGATTGAATATAAATTTAGCGTTATATTAAGGTGTGGCGTTCTTTTAAGTGCTGCCTGCGCATAAAGATTGCAAAACGGTGCATCATTATGGGATTGTCTTGCGACTGTAGGTAGTGATGCCCACGACGCGTTCATCGCATTGGGCAAATCCTTATTTAGTACGATGATGTCACTTGGCAAGGACATGTACGTGCAACATCTTCGATCAATACATAATGCGCATACATAACTCTTTGCCTCTCGTTGATCATCATTTTCTCGATTCTTTCAAGATAGTTTCTTATTCGTTTTACAAATTATCCTATCTGTCACAATTACATCTTTATTAAATGTGCATGTGTGACATTTTTTTGGCTGGAATATTTACAAATCGATTCTTATGTATTTAAGACTGTCTTAAGATATCATCATAGAATCAATTAGTACCTTGAGACATTACTTAATTAATTAATTAAGACAGTCTTAAATATAAGACTATGAATATCTGCGGTCTTTGATCTCTAATATAAAAAAATATTTCTGCAATTACATTCTAAAAACAAAATATTTCATAATTGCAATGACGATATCAAATTTTGGGAACTTCACATAATCACTTCGACATAATTACAATATAATAGCCTTGCGATATAAGATAACAAATAAATATTTAATTAAAATAGACGATGAGAAATTATCATTCTCTGAAGTTGAACGGCAAACTTCCGTGGCACAGATCTAAAAATTCGATTTTTTTGGTATTCGTTAATTAATATTCTTCGAATTCATTAATTTTCTTTATAGGAAAGTGTGTGGTAGACAGTATCGATGATTAATGCCATCCGCCCTCTAAAATACGTTCACTCTCATCAGCCAACCGGTTATTAAACTCCTGCTTTATGTTTTTCTCGCGTTAATCGCAATTTTTAAATGATACACGCAGGAGAAGCGTGCGTGCGAAGCAGCGGATTACGACGCGCGCAGGCGCTGTAGATCCATGCGACTTGTGCGCGCATCATCATCCCATGATATAAATTCCCGAAAAACAAAGAAAAGAGAGGTGGAAACGTCAATGAAGAAATGTCGGAGCAAAGCGTGGGACTAAGATCACGAGGGATTGCAAGGACGCACAGTGCACACGCGCTCGATCGCGTCAAATCTTTTAGTGCGGACCGAGATCGTTCAGTAGGGCCGCTCTCGAAATGCTGAGCCCTCGAGATGATCTTGCCCGAGTATCTTGCCATTCACTTGAAAGATTACGTTCCCCCATATTGATCCTTACCCGCAGGTGATTTCTCTCCTCGTGATGACGCGCTGACCGAACGTGCAGACGTGCCTGGATCGCCGTGACATATCGATCACACGAGTATAATATTCGCTGCCTTTGATATTTCTCTCCTTCTTTTTCTTCCTCCTCGAAATCGATCGTCCCTGCACTCAGTCGAAAAGCACTCGCGATGATTCTGGTGGCGTTGGCGCGGATTCGCGAAACTCGAGACGCGACATACAATATACGTCCCGGTCCCGAAGCAACGCGATCGGCGATCTCGCCTGTCTCGCGGCAGTCGCGATCGGAATCGCTGCAAATCGCTGGAACGGTCGATGCACGTCGACGGTCGACGGGCGTCCCGCGACCGCGCGGCGAGCGAAAGGCACGTTTATCGTGGCGTGCGCTTTTCCACCGCGACACGCTTCCGTCTGACGCCTTTAAAAGGTGAGCTCAGGTGTGCGCGCTAACTAGTCCTTACCGCCCGCGATCGTCTCCATCCGACGCAACACGTCCCTCCTCCTCTACGCGAAATAAATTAACGGAAATTAGGTCGCGATTGTCTCCAAGAAATATGTCTATCTGATTCTATTTCAAGATTTGTAATTAAGCAACCTTTTGCTTTTTCCTAAGGCAGAAATTTGAAAAGTGTCCGCTTTTCATGTTTCCATTTTAGAGAAAAGTTGCATTATCGTTATCCAAAAATACAAACGTCCAAATGCGTGAAATGTAAAATGCAAATGACGCAAAGAACGCATTTCAGTTCGATAAATGAAAATGAAGCTTTCATTGAGTTGCATTTTTTCTTTTTGTAAAATATAAATGATACAAATATAAACATATATTTATACGCCTGATGGATTAGAGTATAATTCTATATATAAATTATTGGTTAAATTAAAAATGTAAAATATGCGATTACAACAGAACGTTGTAATCGCATATTTTACATTTGTTTTCGTACAGATTAATTTTTTGTTTAGAAAAGGATAAAGATTTGCGGTATCTTCAAGATGATAATAATTTTGATATCTACAAGAATACATATTCCACAGCCCCGAAAGTAATTTTACGATCAGACGTAGTTATGCAATATAGCTTCAGCTCTGAAAAAGAAAACTGGTTTTGAAAGCAGCAAGTCCAGTGTTAATCCGAGCCTTGATCTCGGCTATTCAAAATCTGCAAAATGAATTCCGTTACAGTAGGCGCCATATCGATTTCGTTGATCATGAATCGCATTGTCTTTCCCAAAAATTCGAAAGAAGAAGAATTGCAAAGGATTAATCCTTTCTCAATTATCCTCAATTATCCTGTTCCGTTTATCGCATTGAATTTTAGAGCTCGGCTACAAAAAATGACTATTTTATGAATTAAAAAAAAATCATCGTCTTTCCTATAGATTCAATTTTGTACAATCTACAGATATATATTTTTTATATATAAAATACAGATCATAATGCGGCAAAAGGACGAGAAATCTTCGTATTTTTATAACTCCTGATACGCATGCGTAAAGCGGAAATCGCGCCAAAACCGAAGCAGTTGTCCATTCGAATTTCTGCGTTATTGGTGGTTATTGGTAAACAACGGTCGTTCTCGATAGTCCCGCCTGACATTGTCCGCGTTTAAATCAGTTTAAATATATACGCTTTATATGAAGTTTTCTGTGAATGGAGGGTTCACGATGTCTCAACATGGAGCTGCTTTGCAAACGTATAATCAGGAGCTTGTCAAATGTAACTCATTTAACCTAAAAATTCTTGTTTGACATTATTTACAAGTTTGAGCTTTAATTGATCCGATTTTAGATACCTGAAACAAATATTCTTTTGCTACACAATCCCAATATTAAAGGTATCTTAATTCCGAAAAAGAAATTGTCATTCAAACATCATATTGACGATCATAAATTACTTTATTCTGCGATATTATAACTTGATATTTCATAATAACGATATTATCTTGTTGCATTCAACAAGTACAAAAAAAAATTTATTTTCCTAGGTTTAGAAGAGATGAAGGTAAGACGATTCGAACTTCAATCTCAGATAGAATCCCAGGAGGAAGAGAAGAACAATTTGCAACGCGAAATCGAGAAGATGTCGTGTAAACTTACGCAACTGAACGATAGCTTAGCAAAAAGAATCACGGTCAGAAACGAATACGATAGAACTATTGCTGACACTGAGGCAGCATATGTAAAGGTAATATTATTGTTGAGTGATCTATTCTAAATTAAATGTTAATCTCGCATTTTTTTAAGTGTTATATTTGTTTTATTATAGATTCTAGAGAGTTCCCAATTATTGCTAAACATGATCAAAAAAGAAGCTGTGAGTCTGGATCAAACTTTAGGTAAAGCCAATATTGATAAGCAGTACCGATAATAAAATATAAAATAGAACTTGACAAAAAAATTGTGCGGGACCATATATCTAGAAAATGTATTTATTAAATTATCAATGGAAAAAATTATCACAAAGATATAGCTGTTAATTAACAAAGTACAAAATTGTAAATATATTGATTTTTAAAATATACAAGTTTTTTTATAGCCTCTGCACAATTTATTAACTGTACAAGTTACATATATATGTTAATTATGTTATTTGATTATTTTAGAAAAATAATATTAATCAGTCTGTGTATGTAATAAAATAAAATAACTTTTGAATGTCAATAATCCTATTTATAAACTAGAGCAATGAATAAGTACTAAATAATTCATTGTAAGAATTATAAGTACAATTAGCATTATTTTGTTTCATTTAAATATGCTTTAATATGTATAATACTAAAAATTTGATAAATTTGATTTTTTATCAGGGGATATATATGTATATATATGAAGACTAATGTAGAATGAAATCTATTCTAGAAAGAATACAGAATATTCTTTACAATAAGTTGAATGTTATCACATAATTGTTATTTTACTTTGTATATTCCATCTTCCTTCATATGTACATATATTGATACTTGATACATATCAATTATAATGATGTTTTCGTCAATATATGCTATCGTGATACTTCTCCATTCTTAAATGGAAATCATCTCTAAAATTATATGATACATATTGCAAAATTTTTTTGCATTATTTATATAAATTTAAGCGTTTCCAAGAGCTTTCTGTTCGTTCCAAATTTGTAAGAGTTCGTTTGGATCTTCATATCCATGAGATGTTATAACATATGTATAACTATGTTTTGTATAAGCTTTCTTATAAAAGTGGAACTCTTCGCAATGAAACGGTACTATATCAGCTTTTTTAGCTACTAAACCTAAAAAGATATCATCAAATCTGAAATGCTTGGTGTAAAAACTGGTGTAGTACAAATCCATTAGAGCTTCTTTAGATAAAATGTATGCACCGGCTGTAACATATGGTGGCCATAAATGATACGGATATTCTTTTAATGTGACGTACCATTTAGAAAATTTATGCCGATGTGGCGCAGATCTCATAAATACGAATCCTGCAAACAGTCTAATATCATCTGGCAGCTCAAAATCGAAAAGTTGTCGTTTTATTCTATTTGACATAGACTTGTTAAAAAATCTAAGCAAGTGTTCATTTTCTACTTTTCTATTATTGACCTTGAGTTCTTGTTTCTCGTGCATATTTTTCCAACTATTGTTATTTGTAGATTCATGAATAGTTGAATCTTCCGTAAAAAACGTTTTAACTTTTAAGTCATATGTTGCACTTTTATTATTAAAATTGATATCATTATAATTCATTAAATCCGACTGTTTGATTTCTCTTTTTTTGTGTGCACTGTACACTTTTCTGGATTCCATTAAGTAAAATGGATAATTAGTTGGATTTCTAATAAATGTCGCTACATTTTTTACAGATACATACATATCATCATCGACGAACATGTAAAACTTTGAATTGGGACAATACTTTACTAACCATTTGAAACTCATCATTGTTTTTATAGTATTATTATAGTACGAATCTATAAAATTTGCCTGCACAATATCTTTGTAAATCCCTGCCTCTAGCTTTAGTTTGGCCTCAACTTCTTGGTCATCCGGATGCGTACCCACCACAAAAATAGTTCTCGTTGGCACATCAAAGAATCTCTTTTCGATTCCCCACGAATTTCGTATAGCAGTTCTTCTATCAAAATTTTCTATAGCTGATTTTACTATATATACAAGTCGAAGCGTATCGTCTGCATTTTCCTTACATTTTTGTGGCTGTTTTAAGATAAAAGCATATCTATACTCATTTATAGGTTCGACTTGAGGTTTTTCATTACGTCGCAAAGCATTCACAAATTCATGTACATTGCCTTCGTATGGATATACAAAGTTTTCATCGTACGTGACCTCAAATATGTGCACAAATGCTCCAAAAAATTCTAGTAGTGCTATCATGCCAAAGCCACAAAGCACATATGCTAATTTGACTCTTGATATAGCACGACGACCTCTTTGAAAATAAAGATGGAATAAGTAATATTCTAGCAAATAACAGCACATTTTGTCAGCCAAATTTCTGCTTAATAATCCGTGCAAATTTTCTCTTCCTCAAGATCTCTCTACAATAGAAATTTTCATGTTTAATCAATTATTTTTTATTTTACGCATGTTATCATACAAGTTTTTTTTTCAATTATCAAAAAATAATGTCTTTAATTAGCCCATTCATTTAATTAATGATGGAAGCCTGTGCATACAGTTCAAATTAAAGTGACAACTTACGAATTATCGACAATCATTTCTCATTCAGATAATACAGGTGAATGTATAGATATCTTTCATATGTAAGGTGTTTATTTTCAAAATATATATGCGTGAGAAGATACAGCTTTTTCTTTATTTTTTTTCTTGAACGCCATCTAACCGATTTCTTTCAGGAAATATTACGAGTGCATCCAGAAACGGAGTGATTTGTGGTGCCTCTACAGGAAATTTGCTCCAACTAAAAGTCCGATCACGAGCACTGTGCAGTGGACATGACAAAAGTGAATAAGTCAATAACTGCGACTTGAAAAAATTTTTTGTTATAGCTTAAGCTAGTTTTATATTTATTTCTTCTTACAATTAGAGAGAAAAAAATTCTTATATGTTTTGCAATGTGATATTTTGATATTTTTCAAATTATATTTTAAATATAATTAAAATATATTCTATTCATTTAAAATATATTCTATTTAAAAAATATAATTAAAATAAATATATTTAATTTGAGAGGAAGGAAAAAATTACGTTTAATTTATATTAATGTTCAATTATTTTGTATCAATTTAGAATATATAGCGACATTTTACACATTTATTTGTTTATTTATTGTATTAGATTTATAATAGATTTATAATAGATTTGTAATAGATTTATTTTAATCAATATAATTTGTTATTTAGCTAGTAATTTTTTTGACGCCTTAAAGTAGTGGGAAGATTGATCCTATCGTGTTTATTGTCCATCATACGCTTATTTATCTGCCGAACTTGTGAATAAACTCAATGATTCGGAAGGATGCACAGTCTGCGTTTTATTTTGGTTTGAGTTTATTTGGTTACTAATTAGCAATTCTATGTTGGAATACAACTTGTAAAAAAAAAATGAGTTGATAATCATTGTATTAGCAATCTTTATATAACATTCTAATAATATTAATTTATATCTTCATTCACACTTTGATTGTTTCAAATCTTTATGCGCAACATATATTCAATCTACTTGAGATTAATATATAATATGATATCAGAAATATGAGAAATATAATGTTATAATGTTATAATTTTAATATACATATATAGGAGAATTGAATTGCGAATTTGATATCAAGTGTAGGTACATAACATGTGAATTATTATTGTTAATTTATTATGGGATTATTCATATACATTTTTAAATTTTTTAAGGCTTTGCAACCTGGCTAAAAAGATCCTCCAAGAACTTTCAAAAGATATTAGCTATTACTATGTCGTTAAATTCATTCTATTTCGTTAGACTAATATTAATTAGTAGATTCTTTTTTAAGGATCTTTTTTTATTTTATAAAAGCGTTAGAATTCGTTTGAATCGTCTGGGATTCTTGAATTTTTCCGTTGCATTCTTTTTTTCCTCTTTTTTGGTTGCTCGTCCTATAACAATGTCTTCTTCTCGTATTGTCTTTATAAG
>Ga0157363_1003607_pt1 | contig 14022 bp, 12 predicted proteins | sample AttsexASBM1_FD_111477 | JGI IMG/M metagenome (GOLD analysis project Ga0157363, IMG submission 111477) | Fungus gardens microbial communities from leaf cutter ant in Ribeirão Preto, State of São Paulo, Brazil - Atta sexdens ASBM1 | ecosystem: Host-associated > Fungi > Mycelium > Unclassified ...
CGCGATTTTTTCCGTAGCCTACGCGTACTGCATGCGTGTGCGTGTGAGAAACGAAGTGCAGCAACCTCCAAGTGGGAGCGCGAGAGTAAGAGAAAGAGGGGAGAAGAGAGAGAGAGAGGGAGAGAGAGAGAGAGAGAGAGAGAGAGAGAGGAGGAGGAGGAGGAGGAAAGAAATGGTGCCTCCGCCAGCACGCCTCCTGGACGGAGGGTTCCAGTTTCCTAGGTCGTCCGCTCGCGCGTTCAGTTACTGGTTCTACCGGAATCCTCCTAGAAAGATGCGTTGCGATCGTTGAACAACTCGGAGGAATCAGGATCGCTCGTTCGAGCGTCTGAGATAGCTGCGCCTAGATAGACTTTTGTGTCTTCGCGCGGAGGAAGTTGAAGCGCCCGGCAGAAAGTTGCCCCTCGATGATGTAAATGTTCTAGGACGTTGCCTTGCAACGCGTTCGCCTCGACGGCGGAGTGGCGTCTTGGAAACTACGCTCGGAAGAATTCGATTCCAGAATGTAGATTACTTTGCACACATAGCGAAGGAAGTAGATTCGAAAGAAGAACGTACGCGCTCGATTGAGAGACTAGCCGCATCATCAGAAAACAAATACATCTCATGTAGCCATACATCATCGTCTTGAGACATTCTTATTTTACATTTCTAAATGTGTCCAATTCTCGATCTAGATATTAATAATGAATAGAGACTCTACAATAGAGTTTGGTCATGAGAAATTTTATCAAAATTCTATAAGAGAGAAAAGTATATATATATATATAAAACTTTAGATGGTCATAAATATGAGAATCAATTATAAACATCAGCTTATATTGTTCCGAATAATTGTATAAAAATCTGGAAAAACTCTTACGTGAAAGTTTTAATGAGTTTTTACTATCATATGAGTTAGATTGTATGTTACTTATTTTTCACATAAATTTAAATTTATTTACCTATACTCATAAATAAAAAAAAATTCGACTATGATTTTAAGATCCAACATTGGCGATATAGGGCTAAGATTAATTATAGAGTGAGACAATCTAAGTTACAGGAGATAGCATATATTCAAGGAAATTATGGTATATATGTAACTTTCTTTCTCATAGGATTTGATAAAATCGTTTGTAACCAGACTTTTGTCATAGGGTCTCTAATAATGATAGAAATAACGTTTCGGTTATTATAAAAAGGATCTTTAAAATATAATTGAAATTTCCTTTTTAATACATATTTTATATTTTACATTTATCGGAATATACATATGTATAGCGGGTTATGCATATTTATGAGAAAAGTAATTTGAGTAGCGTGTAGAAAATTAACGCGAAGTTGCTGGATGGCTTTGTACAGACATCTCCTTCGTTGACGTGTGATTGTACGAAATGGCAGCCGCAAACCTGTCCCTTTTTTAAATCGGAACCAAGGAGAATCCCAGGTGGAAGAGGTCCGCAAGGCTCGTTGGCCTCTTTACGATCCCCCTGCGGCACTCCCTGTCGACAATCCATACACTTCTTCGTACGTGAAGTCTCTCGGCGGCCACGACTCGTACCTGTCCCCATCGACATCCTCTCCTCGTGAAAGCACCTTTACCGTACGTTCTCTCCTGAGATCGTGACGGTAGAAGACCGCACCGCCTTTTAACACCTTGCACACGCTATCGGGGCTTATTGCGGGTTTTGAGAACGGATCGCCGTTATTATTGTAGAGAAGAAACACGATCTATACAACAGCTAGCCGAATGACGGTCCAGTCTTTTACTGTCGACACAAGTGATATACCAAATTTCATTCTGTCCTCTATATAGAAAGAGTCCACTTTAATTATATTCTTCAGATATATATATATATATATATATATATATATATATATATATATATATACACATTGCATTGATACTATTGCACTTATCATAACTGAAACTGTGATCCAAAGAGTGAAATATGTCAAGCAAGGTTACTATGAAGAAAGTCGACACTTAACTGTCAACATTTGAGTATTTATCCCAAATTTCTCGCTGGCTTTATAATGTAATAATTATTTATCACGTGTCCAGTCTGTAATATCGTTAAACACCAAAAAATCGCTGAAAAAAAGCCCAGGGACGGTTGTGACCGTTATCGAATTCACGACTGAATTCACATACCGAAATTCAACAATTGATATCGATAACAAGCATGCGGCTAGGGAGTCGTTTAGGAAATGCTACCCTCTGTTGATCGATCATCCCTAATCAGTATCGTCACGCGAGCCAAATGTACATCGCATTTATCCTTATTATATTCACGGGATAAATATACCACCCACATGCTCTTCTTTCTCTTTCTCTCTTTCTCATGCGCGCGTTACTAGTCACGTATCTAGTTAGCCGCATATGACCGACTCCTCGCCTGGCCATGGCGTGGGAAGGGAAAAAATATTCCCTTCTTTTGTTCCAACCGCAACGTTCTCTATTCATAAATCGAAACAGCGCGAGGTGGCGATCTAATCATCAGGCATTCAATGAGAACATTATTATTTTCCTGGTATTGCCGATGGAAGTTCCCCTTTTACTAGATAATTATCGATCGCGGATGCAAAGTGTTTCTATCACCAAATTTGCGTTATTAATTAGTAGTAATTATTAAAAATACCATTGTTCATATTACGATCATTATTGATGCTAATAATACTAATAATATCCATTTCAAATGACATTTAAATAATAATAATTAATTATTATCATTACCGTTATTAAAACGTTAATTATACCTATACCAATTTCTGCCTCGTTGATGAGAATTACAAAAATTTAGACTTCGGACTTCCGGGAGTATCCTAAACCATTACAAAATGTTTACTTTCGCAGATTCTCGAAACGGCTCATCAGAACTGGTGGATATGCCAACGGGAACTGTTCCGAATCTAAGCGCTGTGGCGGGTGTCGGTGGCGAAGACATGGCTTCCTTGTGGGCATCTTATGCTATGGGTTTCAAGAAAACGCCGCCACCAGCATCGGCGGCAACGCCCTCGCGGTCGGATCGCGATCGAGAGTCCAGTCCGCCTGGTGGCGAGGGAACGGGAAGCGCCCATGATGAAACCAGCAGTAGCGGCAATAAGGAAGACGAGGACGACGATGATATAGACGCGGACGAGGGATTGGACCCAAGACATCACGATCCAGAACGTCTCAAGGCATTCAACGTAAGCATGCGCGGTTCAATCACGTAATTTCATACAATTTGTTCTTTCAAACATTTTGAAGATATATTTTGAAATATCTTGAATTGGAAATTTAGAAAATAATTAGCTCTCCCCATTGCAATGTGTGTAATTTTTTATTTTTTGTCAGCAATCTGGATTTCCGAACTTTGATGCAGATTTTTATATTGTCCTGAACTGTATAAAAATCTGAAAAAAATTTTTCATACTGATGAAAGCTTTAATGAGTTTTTACTATTACAGAAATCGGGTTGCATTTTACTTATTTTTTACGGATTTAAATATATCTATCAGAATTCACAATCAAAAAATCGACTGTGCCTTTAAAATCTCACATTGCCGGCGGAATTTTAGCGATAATTATTACTCTCATTATCCTGTACTCGGTGAATTAAAATGCGTACGGATAATCGAATTACGGTTCACACAATGGCAGTCTAACTGGTTGCTTTATGCAACTATCGTTGCAAGAAAAGCGTCGTTTGCGTCTTGGATGGGAAAAGGGATTATGCAAAGGGAAAAGAAAACGAAGCTCGGGCAGAGAAGTTTAGGCCGTCAGCATATTGACGGCGCGTCGGACCTTCCCGAAAAAGCCTAATTATCATAAAGTTTTACGAACGGTTGTGGCAGAAAGCCGACTCGCCGGGGAACAGGGCATACTGTTTCTCTCGAAGTTTTTCCCCTTCATGTCCTATTTCTCATATATCTCTTTTTTTTGCCCGTTTTCCCCGCGCGTGAAAGCCAAGCAGTTGTAGTTTCGCGACGGCTGCCGTTGTTACGCTAGCTCCTTAATTAATTACAATTAGTTTAATAGAGTCCCGGTGTTGCACCCCACTCCACCACTAAATTCTTAATTCTTTGAGCGGTTAGCGAGACTCGCGTATACCAGTTCCCGTTTAATTCACTTCACTAACATGGCCATTGTGTCGTGTCTCGCGGCAGATGTTCGTGAGACTCTTCGTCGATGAGAACCTGGATCGCATCGTGCCGATCTCGAAGCAGCCGAAGGAGAAGATACAGGCGATCATCGATAGCTGCACGAGACAGTTTCCCGAGTTTGCTGAAAGGGCCAGGAAAAGGATCCGTACGTACCTGAAGAGCTGTCGAAGAAACAAACGTGGCAGGGAGGGCCCTTGGGATGCCGTAAGTTTTTTACTATCGCGTTTAATTAGTCGTAAGACAGCAAGCCAATTAGCTTCTAAGTTTTTTCAAGTTTTGACATTTTTAAATTCAAAGTAATTTTAGAATCGCGCATAAATTTTTCGAGATTATTGGATTTGTTGTTTCATCACTGAGAAAAATGTCTGGTTGAAAATGGATAAACCAGAAGATTCTGATTGTATCAACTAGAATTCCAGTTACCTCAACTAGAATTCTAATAGATTTAATTAAAAAATTCTAATTCGTAATTTTCAACCAGAATTCCAATTAAACCAACATAAATGGATGAATTTTCAGAATTTTCTAGTTAAATTTATTAGAATTCTAGTTGAGATAACCAAAATTCTAATTAACCCAATCAAACATTTTTCTCAGTGATCAATTAGAGTTGGACGAAAACTCGAGTTATCTGTTGTTCATGAAAGCTTGAGCATTCTCGCAACATGAATTAAGTTCGGCGTGAGGCGAACGATCGCGGATGTGACGTATGCATTTCTTTTTAGGCCAGACCCACGCCGGCACACTTGACCTCCGTGCAGGCTGAGCAGATTCTGGCAACGGCCTGCGAGAACGAGAGCGACAACGCGAAACGTATGAGACTTGGGATGGAGCCGGTGTCGCAGCCCATGCCAACTCTTCCGGCCGCAACGGTGAGTAATAATCATGTGCGAAGGGGAGGAAGGACACACTTATCGCGAGCGACAAAGTTCTTCTGGCAAATAGACATTTCGACATCATCAGCTTGGCTAGTAATTACGTATCGCAACTCACGTCTCTGGCACGAAAGCGATGACACGACAGGGAACCGAAATATATTGTCAATCGATTTAAAGCTCTTTGTTTTTGTTCCCGATGAAGATCACACGTGTCTCTTAACAGACATTTTTTTAAATGTCATGCGTGACTGAGCGTTAAATGCTACACGTGCACAACCTTCGGGCACTCTCGTTGACGACCGGATTCATTAATCAAGCGATTTTTAGATGACAACTCGCGGATGTTTGCGCGTTGCGCTTATGAATCATAAACTGAAATATGCATAGCGATAACTTACCGCAATAAATATAAATCTATGTGAGAGTGGAATTATAAGAGGAAATAGATTAATTACTTGCTATGGTATCGAAATCCAAATAAAACGAATTCAAGGTCATGTAAGTGTTTTCTACAGAAAACCAATAGATAATATAGGATTCGTATTATCAAATACTAATATAAGATACGACAAATATTACATAAATAAACGAATTAGTTTCACAAAAGTCTAGCATCATCTTCATTATTTGTTTCTAATGTCACTGTTTTATTCACGAGTATGTAGCGGTGATGTATATCATGCAACAAACGCATGTAACGAATAACGTATGAACTTTAGTAATTTTCTGGTATTTCGATCGATCGTTATCTTCGTATGAGGGACTACGTTTGTAATTGTACCTTAATGCACTTACACATTTCATTTTATGCATTTGAATTTTATTTCTTTACGTTTTCATTATTGAAATAAATATTTTATTTCGCATTTGTTCAACTTGTAATTTATTTAATATTATTCACTATTCAGTTTCGATAATGGGTATATATAAAAAAATTAAATAATTTGAAAATAATGAATGAGCAGAAACTATATAGGGAAACTATAAGGCGACAAATATCGCAGGAAAGAGACGCGCGATCTTAAAGATAAAAAGATAAATCGTAAAAGTAAAAGAGAAAATGAAAACGAAAAGAGGATGCATTCAGAGATTTCAAATTACAGGGAAATTACGTTGTAGCCTCGCGTTATATTATCGTGCGTGAAAATTCGAGCTCCTGTGTAACGCCAATGGCAGCGAGATATACGTGGACGGAGAAGCTAGGATTGTGATATAGGTACCGCGAGAGAGGCCAATGATAACCCGTGGGTCGCGCACCTCTCCCACTCTTTTACGCTCATGCAACTCACGCATACAGAACGCGCACCACGGAGGCCCGCCGGCGGCATAAGCAGCCTTCGACCTCGTGAAAACGCCTCGCGCGTGTGCGGGATGGAAGACACTGAAAATATTCTTGGAAGTAGCAGCAGCGTAAAAGAGTGGCGCGGGAGTGGAAAAGAAGAAAAAAAGGCCGTGGACTTTTATGCGTCGCGACTGACGCGCGCTTTCACGCACCGAGGAGAACACGCCGACGTCGCGCGATTAGTCTCGCGTATCCGTAAATTTCACGGTATGTTACATCAGCGAAGCGGACAGTTTCGTGTCCGAAGTGCCGCGCCGAAAGATTACGGTCGAGAGTTTCGGTCAGTGAGAATCGGATTGATTCTTGAAAATTCATCCGGTGCCCGCCCACCCGAGAAAAGAAAAATCGGCTCTAATCTCATCGCGTATCATCGATACTTATATAAATCGCTCATGATGACGTCATGATGATCGCGTCTAATCTCAAGGTTGAAATTATTTCGATGATTCGGTGAATGCTCGTCACTAATAGCCTAATAGCCTGCACATCGAGTTCGTTGACCTTAACAAAGATAGCGCGAAAAAAGCGAGTAAACGGTAAACCGATTGCTTTGGTATTTCGCGCACAAAACGTGTACGTAGGTGCAGACGATAGCCGGAGCCATCCAATTCCGCGCTGCTTGGCGCACCTAATCCTCATTCTCCCCCTTTCCTCTCTTCTCCCAGCTGGTTCCGTCACTGGGTTTCGCAGTTGGCGAACACTCCGTCGCTCTCCATCGTTCCCTCTCTCTACTTCTATTATATGTCTCGCGCGCAAACGAGAAACTGAAACGTTCGCGGTCCTCCCCTTTCCCCGTCACCGATCTCCACGACTTATCTACTTTGAAAATCCCTGCACGAGAAGGAGACGGAGAAACAGAGAGAGACCCGATAACCTCTTCGGCGACCTAAACCTAACCCATTAAGGAGAAGACCTCTCACATACGTATGCTGGAGTCCGTGCGCATCGGACGAAGCGGCTATCTGCTCTCCGTGACCACCTATATAATTGACGTCAACGCACACTGCTTGCCTTTCATAAAAACACCTCCCTACATCCGTTCTACGCCGCTCGAAGATTTCATTCCTGCTCTCATCGTGCCCGGACCCTCTTTCCGCGCTCCTCACGATCTCTCAGTTCTTCTTCATTCTCCGCTTCTTCCTCTCCTCCTCTTTCTTCTCCTTCTCCTCCTACTACTATTACTCTTCGCCAACCCTCTGTACGCGTCGATCTCCTCTTTCGCCGGGCAAGTCATCCGTTTCTGTAGTGGAAACGAACATCACCATCTCTTGACGCTCTCTCACCGTGGTCCTCCTCTTCTTCTCTTTCTTTTCTGATGCCTGACTTCTCCCTCCTCGTCTTCTTCTCTTTCCACGAATTAATTTCCTCCCGTGAGCTTACTCACGCCTCGTCGTTTCGTCCCGGCGCATCCGGACGTTCTCTCTTTTTGTTCCTGACGTTTCTCCCTCGTGTCAACCCGCTTTTTCCTCATCTTCGTCGCGTTTTGCTCCATTCCTCCTCCTCCTCCTGTTCCGTTTCCCTCGCCGATCTAGAACGGCGTCCTCGCTTCTCTGAACCTCGCTCGAATAAACGCGGACGTTATTGTTATCGTATCGATACGTCGCTGAAGCAGAGTGGGGCGCGAACGCAAAAGTGGAAGAAGATTGAGAGAAGCAGAAGAGGAAATCTCTCTTGAAGTGAAGAAACTCCCGGTGCGCTTTGTTCCGCTCGGTTACTCATAGCGGTGAATACGATCGTGCTCGATGATCGAGATCACGTTGATAACGAGATCACGGATGGACGATATAATAGAGACTCGATTAAGCTCGCACCGAGACGATCTACGCCGCTGATGATCGATAATTCGTAAGGTGATCGATAGTGTCCGTGCTGTTTGCTGATTAAGTTAAACGTGTTTGCGAAAGATTGGTTACTCCCGGTCGTGTCAGCCATGAGGAAAAAGAATCTACCGGTAGTTCACAAGCTGGTGCGCGATCACGATCAAATTCAACAGGTACAATTATAGCAGTCTTGCCGCGCTGTTATTTTATCATCGTTCTTCAATATCTTCACGCAATTGTAAGAATAAGAACATCAAATTAATAATTGTTTGTTTGATATTTATAGGGGGGATTTGAGAATTTTGAAATTTTCCCAGTCGTTACAAATAACATAATGTCAATGTTATAATTTCGCATTCAACAAATATAAATGTAATATAGCACATGACGTTACATAACAGTTACATTGATGAGTGCGAAATTATAATATTGAGATAATTTGTTATATTACTTTTAATTCCCTGCCGAAAGTAAAAACCGGAGCGTAAGTGAAGTAAAAGAAGAATGACAGAAGCGTAATGAAACTTTTAGAAAACATAAATAACGAATTGTAAAAAAGGTGCTTCTTTTACAGTTCAATTTTTGCCTCCTTTAAAGTTTTATTTACATTTCTGTTACTCTTCTTTTGTTTTTCGAAATCGGTGTCGAGTGGGTTATATTTCGATTATATCGTAGTTAAATGTATAACTTTATAGGACAGAATATTAAATAAGCGTATAACCGAAATTAGTCGGATTTAAACATATCCAAAGGATCTGCAAAATCGCAATCCTCGACACAATTCTAAAATATACTGGAATATGAGCTAACACCATATTAGCTCACAAATTCGTGCTAAGTTCGTTTTTGATCGAGAAATGGATTAAAAAATACTTAATACTTAATATTTTAATTGGATTAAAAAATGTATGAAAAATAATCACTTATAGAAAGAAAGGCATCTCGATAATCACAGATGTTCGATTAATGAACATCTATCAATTTCGAAATTGGAAAATCAATTATGTCTTTAAAATAAAACTGTTACATGTTATTCTTCAATCATAGAATATATTACATTATTCGAAAAGGTACATTAGTTATTACATGTTTCGGGATCCTCTTGGATTGAACCATCTTCAGATAATATAATAAACGCAGTGAATTTGTTACCAAAGAAGAATATCGTAAACGCGATAGAAAGCGTTAAACATGGAATGTAATGACCAGATGAATGCTTCACAGAGAAACAGAAATTACTCGCAAATGGTTTAACGACCGATTGTTGAGAATTTCTTGATATCCTGATAAAAAAACAAATTGTTAAAAAATGAATAAAAATTTTGAAAAAAATTTAAAAATATATACAAAAAAATGTCATGTTGAAGGCAAGTAAAAATGTCATCTCGATAAAACACTCACCAATATGTGGTCACAGTTTTCGTCTCGTATAATAAAAAAACTCCGTCAGAAACATAAAAACAGTATGATAATACACAAAAAGAGCGTCAGTCAGATAGTGATAAAACCAATAATCGCAATTAATGGAAATAAATTATTAAATATCTATCTATAAATCTCGATATCTATCTACATTATGTAATATATTCTATGTCTTAACTTTTTACATTTAGAATTGTTAATATTGATTTTTATATGCCTTTTATAATGTTTGTATTATTTTTTAAAATTAAGAGTATTATATTCTTTATTATATGATTTTATTCTTCAGCATTTGCTTTAATTAAATACATATGTAAAAATAAATTAAAAATAAATTAAACATTTGGAGAGACAAAATATACATATTGGTATAACAATTTATTTTATTTCACTGTAACGTTGATTGCAGCAAACGGACGTTCGATCAAGTTTGGAACATTTCTCGAGCACACCGGTTAAATCACTTCCATGTAAGAGGGAAGATACCCCTCCGGCATCATTAACGTCCCTGGCACCATTGACCAGTTTGGCAAACTTACCGAACAGCACTATTGCCTCCACGCCGCTGTCGATCGCATCCGCGTCAAAGCTGCTCACAACAGACAACAAGAGTCTCATGAGGTTAGTATGATGAACTACATATGAAATCCGCGTTTTTTCGAATTGGTGACGTAATAGAACCGCGCTCTTATTAATTTCTTAATTAGCCACTCACTTAAAATCGATTTGATATAAGAAGAAAAATATATTTTCCTCGAAATTTCCGCGATGAAAAACATCGATTTATCATTTACTTCTTATTTTAATTGCGAAAGAAATCTATCATTACGTTGCCTAGCGTGATTACGATTAATTTACTTTCCGCCTGAATTACCGTAACCGATTATTACTATCGGCGCTAAGATCCCCGTCGAATCGACCGAGTTCTAGATAAGGCTTCGCCTTCGGTCATAGGTCATGGCACAAAAATTCACCGGACGCCTCTCAACGAACGGGTTACGCGTCCTTAACGGAAGCGCTAATCAGCTCGACCTTTATCGCTAATGCGCATCTCATTCTCATTGCATCTGTTTTTTTTTTTCAGCCAATCGACGATAGTCAGTTCCACGGTAAATGGTGTCGCCAGTGGCGGTGCACCGACAATGTACAGACCCAATTTTAGCCAAGCGTTCCAGCGTGCCGGACCCACAACGGTACCGCCGACCCTCTCGGCCGGGCTATATCCGACTCAAAGTTTTACGTCAAGTCTACTAAGCAACGGTATACAAAGTAATACTGATTATTGGTGTAATATGTTATTACGCTTTTGCAATCATTTGTCCAAACCAGAAGGTACATAATAGCAAAGCTTTAATAGCAAAGCTTTGATTAAAATTTTTATTTATTTTTGTTTTCATTATTTTTTTACATATAAGTTTCGAATATCTTATTCGCGTTCAATTGACAATTTAATGATTATATGGATTAATATACTATTTGTTTGCAGTGTTTTATTTTTACGAGAACAGTAATGCTTCGGTTTAACACATTCCATGCCACGTTAATTTTAAGTGATTTGATCACCACACTATGTGGATCTCCGATGACTCACGACATTTTGATTTGCGTTTGTTGTATTTGTTAAATAACATTTATTTCATTAACATTTAATAATTAAACATAACATTTAATAATTAAAAAAATTACAAGTTTATTATAAAAAATGAAGCATAATTTATCATTATTGTATTATATATCATAATTTATTGTATTATATTTATTGTATTATATATCATAATTACATGTATGATATCAAGAATTGTATAATTAATTATTTTTCTTTTTATAGCTCAAAATATTAAATAGTTCGAATAGAAAGTTTAGCTGAAACTCACGAGGCACGGAACGTGTTAATGATTCTTTATGATGCAGCTTGCATGAAACTTTATCTCATAATATATGCTTGATAAAGTTTGCTAGAATACTTTAGAATTGTCGCACGCAATTGATTTTGAATTTACGTTATCTTTACAGGACCGACGGATCTTAGCATGAAGAACCCACCAAAGCCTGCTCTACTGAGTCACAAACTGAACTCGATGGAATTGACCGCGGTGAAACAACTGATAGGTGGATATCGAGAATCAGCTGCCTTTCTGCTCAGATCCGCCGATGAACTGGAACAATTGTTGCTCCATCAACCATAGAGCTACGTTTATTTGGCCAGCGTTCGGCAGCTTGGCTCGTAGTTACAACGATCAACGGGAAAGCGATGCGAGTATTGATATACACACAGCGCCTGTGTGAGCACCGAGAATAACGCAGTCAGCGTAGATTCGTTTCTTCAAGACCGTTTATACCGCTACTCTATCGACAATTCTGACTCTACACATGAATTTATCTTTTGCCATAAAATGGTCCACTTGGGCGAACTAAACGCATTCGATCCAATAAAAAAACAAAGAACTAGGTGCAAGATTATAATTTGTATTTAAATGATTTAAATGTCAAAACTCAAAAAGTATAATAATTTGAGAATAATTTAAGAAATTAATTCGAGTTACTTTTATGATTGTATGTAAGAAAATTGTTTTCGACGAAAGTCGAGAGGCTATAATCGCGACGAAAATTCATACTAAAGAGTTTTTATGCGAATTTATCGTTATATATTGATTGCGTTCGGGGAGCGCGCTATCAGCACTATTTGTGTCATATTTGTTTCACATCTAATAAACAATGAAGATAGAACGACACAAAAAGCGCTAATAATAATCTCCCCGAACGCATTGTTTGATTGAAAGCGCCAAAAACAGAAGAGTTCCATATATAATGAATAATTGCATATTTCATTATATGCGTCGCGATATTTTTAATTCTAGGATTAAGAAAACTATTCGAACAGGGTGTACATAAAAAGATATTTACTTAATTACTCATAAGCTTAAAGAATGGTGTGGCGAGCTAGGATGTGTGCGCGAGTGTAAGGAAGAAAGTCGAAAAAGGAAGAAGCTTCCGGACAAGTCATTTGGAAGCGTGTGCTAGTATTTTCTAACGGGGATGAAAAAGTCCTGGAACTTCTTCTTTATGGCCGGGAGACGCACTTGCATTTTTTCCTACTCAGATTCGTAAGCTTCGGAAAACCGTTCGTGAGAGCTCTATAAATCTATTGCATTATCTACTTCAATCGTTCCGATGATCGAAAAAAAGCTGTTGTACGTTCTTACGAGACGATAATTTCGCTAATCTGTTTGTTGTCGTTATGTACATATGACGTAAATGATATATGATGAGAATAGTTACTCTCATACGTGAGAAAACGCGATTAATTTACAATTAAACGCGGCGGAATCACGCCATTTACTTCGAGAGTGGCGTACATCTGAAGAATCAGTTCAACATACGAAAACAACGTGATAAAATTTGAATTTTAGAAAGATTATCAAAATTATTGATTTTTCGCCATTTTTGGAATAAATAGTGGATCAGATGAAGATTTTACGACAGTCATACGTGTATATAGAAAGATAATGCATCCGCGCGCATTGATACGCGTGTATATAATACGTAGGTCGTAAAACAAGATTTTTTATTGGCGATGCGTCAGAGGCCTCGTCAGTGGAAATTAATTAGCTAATCAATTAACAATAACTGTACAATGTCGTCGTAATATAGTTAGACCAGAGTCGTTTTGGAAATGAAGGAGCGTAGTGATCGGGAGTATAATTTCGGGACCATCTTGTCACGATCAGACAATACGTTAACCGTATTCGTGGTCTCCGGACGCATCACTGTGTTACCAAAGAACACTAATTATTATGGGTATTGTACGAATAGTACTATGTAAGGGTCGCGTTCTTCTTCTTTCGTTATTCCTTTCAGACGACACTTCTGTTATGGAAACGAAATCATTTTCTCCATCGACTAACACTATGGAGATAGATATACATGCCACTACATGTGGATTACGTGATAACTATACGCATTGTCTCAGATTATGAGTTTACCCATCATTCTTTTTATTATCATTAATATTTAGATTATTATCGCTACTGTATTATTATTATTTTTATTATTATCATTATCATTATCATCCTTGTTATTATCATTACGATTATCACTGATATTATTGATTGCGAATCGAAGAATCGCGAGAAGATAGTTCGTGAGATAGTATGAATAGTTTATTCTGTTCTCTAATCATCATTTTTCACGGAGAGTTTTCACTCGTTAAGTCTACTTTGTCGCTGTTTTGTACATAGTTTATAAACGAAATGCATATAAAGATTGTGGAAATTAAGTTGCTTAAATAATTAGATATAAAGAAGAGTATATATATATATATATATATATATATATATATATATATATATATATATATATATATATAAAAAATATATATATATATACAAACTCTTTTTACTTTCATAGTCTCACTCCGCGCAGAACATAC
>Ga0157363_1003608_pt1 | contig 14021 bp, 5 predicted proteins | sample AttsexASBM1_FD_111477 | JGI IMG/M metagenome (GOLD analysis project Ga0157363, IMG submission 111477) | Fungus gardens microbial communities from leaf cutter ant in Ribeirão Preto, State of São Paulo, Brazil - Atta sexdens ASBM1 | ecosystem: Host-associated > Fungi > Mycelium > Unclassified ...
GTACACCAACACATAGACACAAACGTACAAACACACACACACACACACACACACACACACACATACACACACACACACACACACACACACACACACGCACACGCGCCCACACACACGCGCGCGCGCGCGCACACACACACACACACACACACACACACACACGCACGCACACGCGCCCACACACACACACACGCACACATGTTATACGTGCTCGCAACCCACAAGCGCCCGGTCTGTATATAGAGTTATCTCAAACAGATGCTTCTCTTTGACGTCGGTACTTCTTTCGCGAATTGTACAGTCCCGAACATAGCGTATGCGATTCGATATTCGGATGCTGCTCCCCGCATGACACGGCAATGCCATAGAGGGAACGGTCGAGTGCATTAGCTTGAAATGTAACGCGCTAGCTATTTGTCTATTGACGCACTAGAACGGCTCTTCGTCGCAAGTAACGCGAGGCAACGAGATGGCGGTTGTTTGCCAAACAGCGAAACGTCTGCTCGTCTGTTTCGTTGCCCTGCTGTCAGGTAACAAACAAATCGATTTACCCGTTGCACCTCGTTGGTTACATCGACGAACGGATAACACGTTCGAGCTTAGAGTGATCGATTTCTTGTTTTAGGAACCATTTTTTTTTGCAGTTCATATCTCGCTTTATTATCTTCTATATCAATTTATTTCCACATACACAAGTAAACTTTTACAAGTTTTATATATAGATGCAATAATAGACTTATTCATAAAGTCGCTGCTGAAACTGCACTGTAATATACTCGTAATATTGGTAATAAAATCCGATAACTCGTAAAGTAACTATATTCTTTGTAACAGAAATATAAAGTACCGTCATTCGGTTTGTGATCGAAGTGACATTAATCCTGGATTTTTTATCCGAGATTTAATGGAATTCCATTTGTATGACCGGTAATATTCTGGTATTTAATAATCGGCCGTTCTCTTTTACGCTTTTTTCGTCAGGCGTTGGAGCTTTAAATTCGGATGAGAGAACGCATCGGACGTTATCGACGATCCATGATGTGTGTAGGTGACGTTACACTTTCATCGCGCCTCCCGATACACGGTATTTGGATAAAAAGCGTAACACACGGAAAAAAGTGCATACAGTATGCGGGCGTTAGACGGTCAATTTCCGCGGCTATGATTGGTAGTAGGAAAAGAGGGGAAACGTTATAACACCGTCTGGCATGACGCTGCAACGCGCAGTGCAATTTACTGCAAACGGTCGCGGTTTAAGCCGATGATAAACGATCATGCTTGACCATGAAGGGAACAAAAACAGAATGACTTTCCAACAATTATTATCCGCCTATCAGCGACAAATCATTATATAATGACGAAAGTAAGGAAACTCAGTAGCAAACAGTAGCATGGAAAATCAGTACATTCTTTGAGTATACATAAGATAAATCTCGAAAAAACTATATGCCGGGCTTATCCAGTTTTAGTTTCTGGAGCCAAAACGCGAAGCCATTGAGGCAAAAAGATCAATGTAGATAAAATTTCAAGAACTGTAAAATGTTGTTACGCGTCTGAGCGACGCTTATCAACACTTTTTACAATCTTTTTGAAATCTTACATTGATTTTTTTGCGTCAATGGCTTTGCTCCGGAGTTCAAATCGAACAGGCCTGCTATACAAACAGAAAGGAAGCAGGAGATCGAACGGATCTAAACGCGTGCGCGCGCCGAGTGTACATCACATTGATGAGTGTCCGAGCTTGCACTCACAGGACCAAAAAAGAAGCCAGCACGAAATTTATTTCCAGCCTGTCAAGACGATTCTGCATGCACCGTAGGTGTCTGTCCCGATCATTACGAACGCGCAAAAGGGAGGATTGCCTCGATCAAGATGGCGAACAGAACGGAAGAGAGGGGAAGAGGGATGTTAAAGTAAGAGCGTGAGTTCTCGCGTCGGGGTTATCGTTCTTTATTTCTTTTCTCGTTGCTCTTTCCTTCCGTTCTTTCCTTTATAATCCCTCTTCGATGCGAACGCCGTGAAGGCGAGACACGTGTGCGTGCTCGATATCCGTCGCTCCACCCACGCATCTGCCATGAGTCCATGAGGATCGACGAGCGATCCCGATACATGGAAGGGATCCGACAAGACCTTGTTTATTCCCAAGTTGCGACGAATAGCGTATATTTTAGCGAACACCCTAATCGCTAGTTATTAATATTGCATCCATGAGGTCCAGAATTAGGTATGTATTTTCGACTTGAACCCCGCGGCTGCATCACGATAATTGATTGTCGCGGATTCGTCATATCTAGCTTTCCTATCTAATGCGACCTCGGCCATTGTCGTAGCATTGTTTCTCCATCTCTCTGTGCACTGTGGGCGGGTCACTACTGTAATTGTTATCCAACCGGATTATGCGAATATACCAATGGTTCAGGGCCATGGGCTACTATTAAGCTCGCTATTGTATCCCTGTATACTGTATATGCTACAAACTTGTTTGCTAAATATCCGAATATAGTGCAATTAGTTACACGAAATATAATGAAAATATGGAGTATTCCTTTTCCAAATGTATTTATATTTCTGTATATAAAAAGGAATAAAATTTGTTTCTCAAATTGATCGTGACGGTTTTTTGAGATACTTTCGATGGATTGTTAATAAAATGTTTCTAATAAAAGCTTGATTTCTAGTAAAGAATTAATAGTGTAAGAAAAATTTCAATTATTAAAACGATAGATTGTTTGAATTTGTGAAATCGATTACATTCTTAAAGTTATATAAAAATTTTTAAATATAAAAAATTTCTTTGATTTTCTACTAGAAACTATCCTTAGACTCAAATATTATATTGTTTTTATAATCTTATATAAAAATTCAAATGAATAAATAATAGTAAACTAGAGGCTCAAATAGATAAAAACAAAATATTATAATAAATAAAAATAATAAAAACAATAAAAACAATAAAAAGCTGAACCAAATTGGATTGCAATGTTATATAATTGTAAGAAATAATTTTAACGATTGTGTATCAATCGTTAAAAAACAAAATACATAATCGTTATAAAATAAAATATATATATGAACGTTTGGATTTTTATCAGGTCATCTTCGCAGGGAATAATTTCAATTGATTAAAACAATAATAGAATTCATTTTATTATGTCCGGTTATATTAAAATATCAAAACTGCTCGCAAATCTTATGGCTGATATAACTACGTATGTGTCTATGTATGTAAGTGTATAAATTATTATTTTTATAGAATATTAACATCGTTCAATTTATCATATTTAGTTGTATACAACCATGAGTAATCCATAATTACTCAATTATCACGAGAGGCAAAAATTGAGGAAAAGCATAATTAATAATTATTATGTTACATTACAGTCACTTTTCAAACATTTTAACTACTAATTTTGAAAAGTAACTGTAAACGTAATAAAATATAAATCATAAATATAATGTCATAAATCTTCCTATAACTCGATATTTGATATCCTCTCTCAGTATCAATAAATTGTTATTTATAGGAAAATGGTAAATATCTCGATTATTATACATCGATCAATGTTCCGTTTAGCGTAACATGCATGATATCAATTCGCTTTCGATGATCGGCCGTGAGCATCAACATGTATGCCGATAGGAATCATTTATTAATTTTACGATTCGACGATTCACTGCGTTTGGAAGGCAGCGAGGTATTAATGGTATAACGCCGGCGCATGGGATCATTAATCACATGGGCGATCAGCGATCCATTTTTCGCACATGCTAATCGCGGTTTATTAATATTGCATCGATTACAGCCTACCGTCGTACGGCTTACGCGAGGGGAGAATAATCGATGGTCGTTGAATTCGTCATTTGGTTCTGCCTCTATCTGTTATCCGCAGATCCGTAAGGATTATGTGTATGAGCCTTTACCCCGCGATCGGTCGTTGAATAATCGTGCACATGTGCGCCAGTACTTACGTCTAAGCTGGAAATATCTCATACACATTATCCGAACGCTGTATCAACAGAAGTGGCGGAAACTATATGCGAAGATCCTTAAGATAAATTTATTCTCAAGATTGAATTCTCTCGTGAGATATTCTTAAACTAGGGAAAAAATCTGCACCTGGCGAAGTTACTATATCTTAGTGTCTTGCCACAGATAGATATATGTACAGTTTATTCCCGCATGATATTATTCATTTTACATTAATAACTGCTGTGAAATAATTCTTACTGATAAACATCTTTAAAATATCAATACAGCAAATATCTCTGATATAACAAATACTACTGTAGAGGAAAATTCTTCTTGCTCGTTGCGAAAACAAGTAATTAATCAACTTCGCACGCGATATGTCACGAAAGGTCCACTCTGTCTACTTTCTGATACAAAATCGGGACATATGCTCGGTCGCAGGCGGTCGAACCTGGGCCGGCTCTTTGGATTCGCGCGACCCTTCGTGATTTAATGGATTGGAATGGGCCAAAGGTCGATTACGTAATTGCTGCGAGTACGACGCGGTTCCAGAGAAGAAGAGAGAGAGAGAGAGAGAGAGAGAGAGAGAGAGAGGGAAAGGATAGCCGAAACGATATCTCGAACTTTCGCGAGTGCCATGCCCATTTGTTCATGAAGAATGGAACCCCACATTCTGAATCGTACTTCACGAATTGGTTGCTCTGCGCTTACAATAGCAACATCAATTGATCTGAGAGACAATAACGGTTCATCGAAGCCGAATGTAAAAGGCAATTCTCGATTTTCGTTTATTTAAACCTCACAATACTCTTAAATTTTCTGTGAAATCTTTCTCTAAACACTTAATATAAAACAATCGTTAAATATTTAAAATTCTGTGCGATTAAAACTCATTTATCATTCAAAATTTTGTATTGTAGCCGGCACAGAAAATACATATTCCCGATAAAACCATGATTTCTAGCTTGTATTAAACGAAAGCATACAGGAGCGAATATACGGGCGGAGAGAAAATATTTATGATAGTCGATAATATCCGGCTCGAATAAAGACGCAATTTGCATAGAATCAATTTTATCCCGTAAAGCTCCGATTTTGATTATGCGACCAATCGATTCGATAATTGATAAACTGTTATTAGTCCTCCAATATGCTCAGAGGCCGCCTTTTACGCCGCGGACGTGATTTATGAATAATCCTATCCATAATCGACGCAGAGGGTGGTCTCTAGTATGACGAGAAAGCATTAAAGAAATAGCGAAAAAAGTACACAAACGCGGCATATTATTTTATGAACGTGACGTCTTCTAAAATTACGGTGTAGATGAACGTTGTCTGACCAAGACTTTAGCACAATGTCGCACGGGCATGCTTGAATCTGCGCGAGCTAATCGTTGTCATTAATTATTGGATTTATATTGTAATATTACATTATATTATGTAAGAAAAGCGGCAAGATACGACGGGCGATCCATCATTTCTAAAGATACGCCTCCTCGAATCTGCCGTCACGAATGCATGTATACGTCATGCTACCGCGCGTGTGTGCAGATGGTACTCAAATTTTCATGAAAGCGCTTTATCTTTCAGGCTTTGTATAACTCAGATATTGTATAACTGAAGATTGAAAGATATATATACATTTCTGTAATTAACATATGCATGCCTCTCTCATTTATTGTATAACTCGACATAATTAATTATCTAGTATAAGCAATGATAATGACGTATTTATCTCAAATATTTTACTTCGATATGTAGTAAAACAGTTAATAATTTCAAATGTGTTTATTTAATAATTATATGGAAATTGTGGCTTTCAATATATCGAGACATTACCAATGTTCGACGAACGATTAACCAGCTGATAGATTGTCTTCGACTTAGGTCCGTAATAAATTGACTGTGCTTACTCATTCTACCGCGTATCAATTTTCCCTAGTCACCAATTATTTTGTTCGAAGTGGATAGGATAGTTAACCAAGTGCCGGAAGACGCTGCCAGTCTCAAATAGTTTTTGTAAAGACATTTTGGATGACCGCCAACACGCGACAGGGAGACGCAAACTTGAAGCTGCTATATATTTTCGCGTGCAATCTTTGTGCATCTTTCTCTGTTGCAAACAAATTATATAAATCACACGAAATTTCTTAAAGAAATATTGTGATATTATTCATCTCAAGTATGAAAATTAATTAAAGGAGAAGAAGCGTCAATTATTATTAAAATTACATGTTGGAATAATAATTTTATAATATATATGTAATTTATTTAAAATGTTTTTTATCTCAGATTAATTTAAGAATTTTTATAAAAACAACGTAGATATTTTATGATTAATATAGTCACAAATTTATATCATAAATTCATATTTAATATCTGAATTTTTTGTCGTAAATATTAATGCTTTTTTAATAAAAAATTTGTCATTACATCGGTATGTCGTTTAAAAACATTGAATACGGATTTTTGTATAATACGTGCGCGAGTCTGAAACGACGCAAAACCCCTGAACGAAAATTGAGGGACGTGTAATCGGGAATGCGACCAACGAACTGCGCGAATAATTTCAGTGAAGCTGGTATCGCGAATGTAAACGGCTACTCGGACCCGCCGCCGACAATAATTGAAACCGCATTCTCCGTGCCCATTAATGTTCCCTCTCTTACCTCTTCCAACCATTCTCTACCTCTGCCATCTTTCTCACTCTCACTTTCACGTCTATCGTTGTGGTCGTTTGACTATTGTTCTCTTTTCCTCTTTTAACAGCGAACCTATGATTTGGAAATCCTCTGCAAACGGCCGGGTAGACGGTCGCGTTCCAGAGATATATGGGTTACCTGAAGCATGAGCTTCATACAAATTGAATTTGCGCAATTACGAGAGTAATTACATCGAGATTAGAACTATTACCAGAGCATCCGCCATATCAACGTATCTCAGTTACCTTATTTCAATATCTTTATATGAGAACGAACAGCTTTGTCTTATCAATTTATTCATTATTAATTATTATTTTGTAGTCGCCTTATCATAGATTTATTTAAATACAGAATAAACCAAACAAACGGGAAATTTTCTCTGCAGTATTGGGAGGATCGTGTATTAGGATTGATCTGGGATTAGATACACATCATTGCGTAATCTCATTGATGCTATTTATTAAATAGGCATTAGTGCACAATGCGTTGATAATAAACAATGTGAATTTGAAATCGTACTATAAAAATAGTAAAATAAAAATGACTACATCCAAATTGCTTATTGCTTGTTAAAGAGTTTCAGCATCACTTTTATCTTCGTCATGATCCTGTGTCATCTGCTCATGCAATTCGTCGTTTTTTCTTTTGTGTTAAGCATATTTCTTTAAAATTGCGAATCCAGGTTTGAATCCCATAAGCTTATGAAAGTTACGAAACTTTGTGTGAACAGCTTTGATGCAATCACTATTTTTATCATATGATTTTAAAATAAATGCACGTTGTTCAGCAATGCTTCATGTTTACTAAATGATATCAAGGCTGCACAATGATATCTAAATCAATTCTACAATACAATTCGCAATCCGCCAATTGATACGATGCGTATTGGTGAATTTAATAAGTTGATTTGTAAATAGCATATTATGTTCCATATTTTGTTGTAATTAAAATTTAATAGAGTTTCTAAGTTTTCATTTTATTCTTTTAAATTTTCCCATTTCTTTGGCCTATCTTGTTATTATACGCTGCTTTGGAAGCAGTAAAAAATGTTTTACAGAGGCAAACATATATATAGTTTAGATAACTTTACTCTGCAAGCGCCTCAGAAAATTGAAAATTCTGGCATATATCAGCTACGTATATAAATATCTGAGGTCACTCAGGAAATTATATTATTCGCAACTATATATGCACCTGCGCCACTTTTAAAATTATACATGTCATAATCTTGTCAAAATCTAGATTAAGATTATATTTTCTTCTTAAAATTTTCAACAATGTCCTCTTGCAATCTTATGGATAATTTTGTACAAAATCTTTCTCGCGCAAGATTATATATACAGCTTGTTGAAAGATAAAGCTTATAGCCCTTCCGTTTCAAGTCTTCTCAAATTTCAGCGTGTCAAACCTCGTGTTGTCAGAAGACCATGGTCGTTGCAGCGTAATGAAAATCAGTAGGGTAATTTCGTTGCACCATCGGGTGAAGGCATGCGGCGGATCGTGAAAGAGGATATCGATGTCTGGTAGAAAACCCTTCGCGGCGAGAAGGGTTGCGGCCACGTAACGCGACGGCGACACTGCGTGTTCTATCTCGTCGACGAGATGCAAGGTATAACCACCACCGGCAAACAGTTGTAAAGAATTCGTGCACCTAGGTCCGTTGGTATATGCCAGAGCGCTATCTACCCCGAGCAGCACCCCCGCTAACTACCATTTATCGCGCGCCACGTCGCTGCGTAATCAATTCCTCCACGACCGGAATTTCAAAACTTTTCAGTCTTCTCTCTTCTTCCTCTTTCCCTAAACGTACTCTGCAAACGTTCCCCAAACATGCCTTCGACCCCGCCTACGAGTCGCGCCTCTTGATGGGCGGCCATGGATGAGGAAGACCTCCTGCGAGGTTTCGTCGAGTGGCTTATATCAGATTAAGCTGCTGTTTCCACCCTCTACTAATTCTCAATTAATTATCTCCGAGCTGACGCACTGTAAGAATGTCGCGCGATTATATTTTTAAAGTATCGTAAAACTTAGAGACACTTCCTACAATGAAATTTCTTTCAAAAATTGACAAAGACAAATGTGATATTCTTTGCAATTAATTATTAGCGTATCTTACATAAAATCCCGTATGTTATTATTTTATAAACTGGATACTTATATCTTAAAATATATTTATCACAAAAAAATCAGTATAACGTTACACTGATGTTTTTTTTACGGATGAGTATATTTTAAAAATTGTTATAACCAATTTAAATTACAAATCTATTGATTTTTGTGAGTTTTATTGAGTTTAACGAAAAAAAAATAGGATTATAGAATTAAAATCTAATTTAGATAAAGTATTTTCGACTTATAAAAAAATGTTATTAATAAAACCGTAATACATACGTGAATCGAAATCAATCTAATGGAGATTTTCATTTTGTGTATAGAATGATGATGATTTCCATGAGATACCGTAGCGTTTGCGCTGCACAATTTTATGATACAATTTCGCGATACCATAATCTGTAATATCTCACAGCGAATTTATCTTAACTAACGACGCTTGAAATAAGAAATGCGGTAGAATTGTGGTAACGGAACGAGTCATAGCGACACGAGTCGATATCCGAGAAAAGGTTTAGAGCTATAAGATGTTTTCCTCTACCCTCTACTTAAAAAGTATCACCCCACCGTGAGGTCGCGCTTAATGGACGCGAAAAATATTGCGGCTGGTTGGGGGATAGCAACTGGGGTGGCTATATACCGCTTCGTGGTCGCACTTGGCATGGTCCTAAAACGAAAAACGCATTTCACAAGTTCCAAGACCCTTTGTGCCGGCTCATTACGTCCTTTCCATTATTCAATTAATCGCAGGCGTTTATTATCGGAGAAAACGCAAATTGAATGAAAGACACGTATTGTTGACGATAATGCTATTACTCAGTATGAAAACAGTCACATCTCGGTTATTGTTAGTAAAATTATAGTGATAAGCACAATTTGTTCTTTACGAGGCATGAAAATTGATCAAGTTTATTGAGAATGAGGGAGAGAGGGACAGAGAGAGAGAGAGAGAGAAATGAAAACATTTTATTTTTATAGATGACAATTAAATTATGTTTTAATGATTCTTTTATTTATTTAAGTAATAAGAAAAGAGTCTGTAGAACTTGAAATTAAAATGGAATCGATTTATGAAGAAGTGAGATATAATTAAAATGTGGAACGCAAAAGACAGGAACGAATTCCTTTAGGTCCTAAACTGTTTCATTTCATATGTATCTTTACTTCGAGGTTTCTTCCTTCGACTGTTCTATATATTTCGAGTCAACGTTCTGCCTCAACGGTACGACAAAATGGAACGGAGTTATGCAAATGAAAATTTGGAAACGTTGCTCTTAGTCTACTCTCGTCTTTGGAAGGATGATATATTCACGAGTAGTTCGCAAGCGGGAGCCACGCAAAGAGAATTATAACAGTTGTATGTCGTTCGGAGACAAATTGTATACGAAATATTATTAACTTATATTTGATACTGCTGTGCTCTAAATATACATTTTTTTAATAATCTTATATTTAATCACATATTTGTGATGTTTATGTTTAAATTTTTCTGCGCTATTCAAATATTATTGAATTTTTTTTAATTAATTTTTCCATCTTGTTCTTATGAACACATTTTACAAAAAGAACATAAAGATGTAGATATCTATTTTTTATCTACCGTTCAAGATAGTTTGATTTATCAGTCGATATTCATGGAGCGCGATCGGCAACGGAATAAACGGCATAGGAATAAAGATATAGGTGGCCATCTCAGGAGCATATCAAATTGGAAGTATCACGCATGGAACACATACGAGATAGACTATATGGCGTCACGCAAAGGGCGAGAAGGGTTGAGCGATGATATGAGAGACTAGACTCGGCCGCGAACTGTACTGGGAGGGCAGGAACGGAGGACCGGATTGATTAATAGGGGGTACATCTGTTACCGGCGAGCGAGAGGGTGGATGGCAATAGTCCGGAGAAGGGATAGCTCGCAGTTAGCATTAATCACTGCAACACGCCGCGGCCTGACTGTCAGGTCTCGTATAATGCCCATTGGCGCGGAACCAGTCTGTATTTCCACCTGGGACAGAAAGCGCGGGGTCCCGTTCGAGTACATCGGAGCGTATAAACTTGCCGCTTTCGTAATTAAGTCTCGAATTTCAGCAGCGTCTTGCAAGTGTTTAGCAAACTGCCGCGAGTTGGCTAGTTTCGTCGAGCATTCAGTGAATCGCTTCGCAAGACAATATCAACAAGATGAGAAATGTTCCGTGTAGTTTAACATTTGACGCTGTTGTCTCTTAGTTAATGAGGTTACAGAATTATGTACATGAGAAATCATCGCCGACAGTGATATCGGTAAATACGTAATTTGCTTCAAATTACGCACAAGTTGTATAAAGAAAGCTTCTCTTTTCTAATTTCATAATATAAAATCGTTTTAAATAATTATTAATGTTGTTACAAATATTGATTTTGCGAACGTCAATTATTTTCCCCGAAACAGACTTCGACAGATGTGTAAGCCCCCTGCTGAGTACTATACTTAAAGTGTTCGAGATTCCTGACATATTGCCCCCTCGTAATTAATGAAGGGGGTATATCTCTCCAGACACAATTATTTTCCGAAGGGTGCTAACACCAGCTCAAAATTTTGTTTCCCCTCAATGTATCCCAACCTATCTATTTATTATATTTAATTCAACAGTCAAGTATTTATAGCGTTACGCGTAAATCATGTACATTGTTCCGCTAGATCACGCATCGTCCATTCAGAAATTGATTTTACCATACGAAATAGTATGTGTATCTACGCGGCATACAAATCCCTGCATGCATTTATAAAGTGTACTGAGGTTATTAGATATTTCATATTGCCGGCCATTAATCTCACTGTGAATTACGATATGTTCTATTATGCACATGTTACGTGCATTGCATATTTAACGATCCATAAAGGGAATGATGGAAACGCACATCTTATATGTTTTTTTCTGAAATTATTTCTAGATCGTTAAAATCATATATGAATTAATTAATTGTTATTTGTTTATTCAGAAATATATAATTGGAAAGTGGTGTTATAATTACTAACCGGTACAGAACAGTGCTGCCCATTTCCATAAACCTCAATTACCGTGGGTAGTTCGTCACGTGGAAGACGTACAGATGGAATATTCACGTTCAATTCAAGCCGAGTTGATACAATACGAATTTGCGGTTGCACCATTGTGCGTAAATTGAAATACGGCAGACCGATCGTATATCCAGAAATCAATTAACGTCTTTTACGCTATCTAAAACATCCCTGTTATATCGCACACAATAGCATCCTGTAGTATACGTATTCTTTTTTTATGTATTGTAATTTGATTTTCTTCTCTTTCAAATGCTTAATTAATTATTAAAATCGATATATTTTTTTATACATTAATTCAAAGATGTACAATATATGAGTATATTGTATTTTCTTAAATTTTTAAAATACATTCTTCTAAGCTCGAATTCTTTTAATTTTGAATCTAATATTTCTGTACAAATTCAGCATGTACATGTACTTTATATCTATTACATATTATAAAAATCTGTTTACGTACGAGAAAAAAATTAATTTGATAAACTCTGATGTAATCGTTGATTATGTTTTATCATTTGGAGTAGATCTCTTTGTGTATAAATTACTAAAGATATTCAATATCAACATGCGTATATTTGAAACATTAACGATAGTATTCATGCTTAGAGCATGATTGTTCTATCCTGGCTTCAACAGAATATCTGTGAATACAGAAGCAGAATAAACTATACATATATTCGTGAGTGAGCTCATCACATTGAAGACGCGCAGATGGAACGTTAGCGCATGAATCGAGCCAGAGTGGTACAATACGAATCTCTCTGGTCTCGCTATTGTGCGTGAAAAGCCGTAATACGTCAGAGGTCTGTAGTCATGGCCGTTGTAACAACGTGGCGTTTACATCGGTCCCGCAGAAATTATCCTAATTAGCGCAAAATCGGCCTAAATTTACAATTTCTATGCAGCCAACAATTATGCACATACCCATGTAAAAATAAAATAGCAGCTAGAAAATAAATAGTGCTTTTATAGCTGTTAAAAGAAAAATAATGATTTGTGTGAAGCTGTCAAAGATCGTTGTGGAAGTGTAAAAGTTTTTTTAATTAGATAAAGATGCTGGAATTAAAATGTATAATCTAATCATTAAAATATTTTTTAATAGATTAGATATATTTTTAGTTTTAAATAATATATTCCTGGTTTTGAATAATATTAGATTTTTAATATTTTAATTCATTCTTTTAAAATATGTGACAGACGTATGAAAAAAAATGAAAATAAAATAATTGGATGCTTCCTCTACTTTCACTTTTATCTTCATTATCATGATTTCTATTTTTTATCTTTTTTTTCATTATATATATTCACAGTGATTATATATAATATGTATATATATATATATATATATATATATATATATATATATATATTAAAATTACTTTCCATTAAAACTTTCTTTTGCAGGAAATATGATCATAATATAATGTAATAATTTGATATTTTGCAAAATTGCTCAAAAAAATAGCAAAGCGAAACTTCTGGTTAATTATTTTATAAATAAGAAAAATTTTATAAATAAGAAAAATTCTTCACTTTGAAGTTAACATTTGCCGTGCTCGTGTAATTGTCAGTAATTTAAAGGAAAAATGCTTTTTTCCTTTGAGCATAAAGTTAACCACTATGTTATCTGAAGTCTTCAAGATAATTTTCAGCGAATGCTTGGTTCGTACTGTTCAGGAAAGTTTCTCGATTAAAATTTTTTTTCGTCCCTCAGCTGAATACGTAGAATAAAGAAGATGGAAGTTATTGAACGTAAATAACATTGAGGCATCGTCTTGATAGTCGTGTAAATTTTTAACAAATTTAACACAAGTTTATCTTAGATCTTTTTCTTATCGTCTAAAATCTAAAGAAATAACTTTAGCGTTATCAAGATATCAGAAACTAAAATTATTACATTATACTATAGTTATCAATTACTTTTTGATATGTTTATTACCGATAATAAATTTTAAATGTTACGCGTATATATATATATTATTTATATCATTAAAATTCTTACTTTAATAAAAATTTTAATAGTTGATTAATAATTTTAAATTAAAAAATTAGATCATGTATTATAATTTTACATCTAAATTTGAAAAATAAAATTTATGTTTGCCTTATGACTGAAAAATAAAAATTAGAAAATTGATTATTATGTTTCACTTTTAATCTCATGTATTGAAAACAA
>Ga0157363_1003609_pt1 | contig 14020 bp, 11 predicted proteins | sample AttsexASBM1_FD_111477 | JGI IMG/M metagenome (GOLD analysis project Ga0157363, IMG submission 111477) | Fungus gardens microbial communities from leaf cutter ant in Ribeirão Preto, State of São Paulo, Brazil - Atta sexdens ASBM1 | ecosystem: Host-associated > Fungi > Mycelium > Unclassified ...
GCACACGCACACGCACACACGCACACGCAGGCACGCACGCACGCACGCACGCACACACACACACACACACACACACACACACACACACACACACACACACACACACACACACACACACACACATACGTGGAAAATATTAAAACATTAATTGCGATATTATGCAAATGAAAGAAGAGTATATGATAGAAAGTGTATGATAAAAGAAAGAAAGTGTATGATAAAAAGTAGAAAAATATTTATATAAAATATGACTTAATTTTATATCTTCAATCTAATAGGCAATCCTCGTCACTGCTACTTCTCTATCCCTTACGCCACGAAAATGTGTTTTCTGTTTAAAATTTATGTGACAATATTCGGGAGCATCTCGTATGCAATAAACAATGAAGACATGAAAATTCAGCTCGGTCCTCCCAATGGACCTACATCGATTTCCGTCGCGTGGGGTATAAGACGCGTTTCTTCTCCTTTCTGAAGACAACTCAGGGACGATGTGTATATTTTCCGGTTGACGATGCGAGACCTATTTAACGGGCGCGAGTCCGGTAATGGGATTCGAACTTGGCACTCTTGGGAGCCATTCAGATACGCTTGCTTCTTCTTCTTTCACCGTGTTTGTATATACCTCGCCTGTCACCCCAAGAATGGAGAACTGTCATGATAGATTTGATATAGGCAGTTATGGTTCATTGTTACTTAGAAACATTGATTGATGACATTTTGGAAGTTTTGCAAAATATATAAAGATTTATAAATCTCTATATAAAACAGTATGTTTACAGAATGTGCCAATTCAATAATAATAATAATTCATTCAATAATAATTCAATAACTTAACCAATTTTTAAATAGATATGATCAGAGAGATGAAATTAAATAATTCTATTGTAAATATTTACAGAAAAGCTGATAACATTAAATAAATTTTACAAGTTTCACAGACTGTGATGTATTTAAACAAAAATCTATAATGCACAAGAAGCACATATCTTATTAAGGAGAGAACCTTCGTAATAGATAGATAGAGAGAGAGAGAGAGAGAGAGAGAGAGGGAGAGAGAGAGCGGCTTTTGGGCTGACTAATTCCAGATCCATGGTTTTCTGAGACGCGCAAAACAATACACTGACATTCAAACGTGGACCAACGATCTCGAGTTCTCTGGTTTTGGTTACCACTCGGTTTGTGGTTCATTTGTCGCAAAGGACTGTTTCCATCAGAAGGCTATTCAATCCCGCAGCGACCACGCGTTACATTTAAGTCGGCACACGAAAATTTAACTATGCATTGCATTTCTGTTTTCTTCATAAAATCCGAAATGCTCCTTTAGAAAGACCGAAAATAAAATTTCCAAATATTCTACCTATAAATCGTGAAGAAAAATATTCCATTATATAAAATATATTCATACGTTCACAAACGGACGCGCAATCAGGATACTAAAATATATCCTTTCCTCGCACTCGTCCTTCGGCGATAATTTAGCGGTCAGCGAAGATTTAACGGCAAATTAGCTAATAATTACTAGCAAGCTCCGTACCGGACGTTACCTTAACTCGAATGCGATTATATTTCTCCGGCGTTCGAGTCCGATAATGGGAATGCAAGAGCTACGAAAGCGCTGACCCGGCCCCCATTATCGAAATAGCAATTAGAATAAATCAAAAGTACGCCAACTCGTGCAATCGGTGCGCCAATTCGTTGAAAATCAGAGGATACGTTACAATCTTCTCTCCTAATATTTCCGACTAGCTTTGTAATTCAGCGAAAAATTTGGTCCACTACTAATTTGAGTTAAGCCAAAATACAGAAGACAAGTTACAATCAATTAAAATTTCAGTCAGGGCACTTCCATTAAATTCAAAAATACTTTAAAAATATATATATTGCACAAAAAATACTAAAAGAAAAAGGAATACTCTTGTCGCTCAAAAATATATAAGTATACCATAATTTAAAAGTCATTAAACTGAATCTTTAAATATAATTAATGATTTATTCGTATTGAAATATTGTAATAAAAAAATTTCTAAAGATATCCAAAAATATAATATATAATTATTAATTCAATTATATTTGACAATTTGATTCTATACTCAGTTACGGACATTAATGGTAATAAACTGCTCTTGAATAATGCTATTATTTTATATGCATGCAGAGGCTACGTTCGGTCACATGGTTCAGTAATCGAGTCTCATCCCGAGGGAGATTAATCTTGTCCCAATCGCATGACATCCCATCGTATTATTCCAGAAGATACTCTGACTCTCTCTTTCTTGATGAGTTTATAGTTTTCGAATGTCGAAGAACCAGCGACAGTCAGTAAGGATGATTCGTAGGAGATTCTTGGAGAGATGCTAGGGGACAAAGCAAAGTGCTACAGCGGGGTTGTGCTCGATCTTCTCTATCCAATTACCCCGACCATCGACGCTCACCAACGGAGACTTTCGGCGACAATACCCCTGGATCTTCCGATTTTCCCTGGTGCCGCTTGACCCACTATCCCTCGACTTCGAGTATTTCACCTTGGGGGTGCTCAACGTCGTGAAGACGTCGCGCCGACCTCCTTCGTGACGAGACGCAACAACCAAAACAGGCACGCGAGCCTACTGCCCCGAAGAATGACACGCGACCAGTCGGAAGATCGTCCGTCGTCACGATGTCGTTCTCACGAAAGGCGGCTTACATACGCCAATGATGACAGGACACCCGGTAGATCGGGTCCAGGGGACATCTTACAGGGAACAAACTCAGGTGGGAATTTGTCGACATCCTCGTGGCGTGATCGTAGGATCACGTGTTGAGAATATGTTCGGATATCCCAGAATTCTAGCTCTTTTTCTAATAAATTATTTAAAGAGATAGATACAATGCAGACAGAAGCAAAATTTTGGGTAAAGTAATATTGCGAAATTAGAAAAAATATATAAAGCTTATAAATAAATAAATAATAATAAAGAATGTATTGGAATTATATTACGGTTGAAATAAAGTGATATACCAAATTCTTCAATATTTTTCTACAATATTAACAGAGTATTTATCACATAATCTAAAATGTTTTTCAATATTTTTGTCTGCATTCAATATTTTTGTTTCATTTTCAATGTACTTTAGCAATCGATGTCAACGGATATCGAAAACAAGATCGCGTATTGAGATCCACTGAAGTTCAGGCTGTCCACAAGAATTTGCCCGGTCAAGAGGGACGAGAGCGGTTGGTTTATCAATCCACCCCTTCCTGGATGGCAGATCCGACCGGACGAACGGACGTTAGAGCGGCAGGAGTTTGGCTTAGTGCGGTACTGGAAAGCACTTGATCTTAGAGAAGCGACCACCTCTATGGGCAGCTCAAACTACGCCAACCCAAGCCAGGCGGCCTCCCCGGTGGTGGTTTTGCTCGTGCCGAGAGGGTTAAAGGCCGACACGCCAACGAGTTGGGTAAACGCCATTTAATAGAGGACGGTAATGTCATCCGTCCAATTTGTGAACAATTTGGTTCGATGTCTTTTTGTTTGGCTCGGCGCGACTCTTGCACAAAGCGAACTAATTAGCGGAACGCCATTCCTCGGGGTGCATTAATTACGTGTAGCAAAGTATGCATAAGGATGCCAATGTTTTATTTCGTCTCGATTATTGACAGTTTCAATGCAATATGATGAATTTCTCTTCCAGAGGAAAACAATAATATCAATTTTGTAAAATTGATATGTAACTATCCATTATTAATATAAATAGCAATAAAATAATATAGAAAAATAATGTTGTTATTAATTAATTTATTAATTAATATGAATATAAAATTCCATTTATATCTCTTGATTTACAACAAATTACAGATGTCGACGCAACAAAAGATTCTCATATATTTCAATTTAAGTTGGTGTTCAAGTACATATATCATATGTTTCACAAATACATATATACGTAGATATATCCCGCTAATGATCAAAAATATTCCGTCGAGTTTTGAATATCGCTTTCGACGAGATCTCGAATAACAGACAAGACATTTTCAATGTCTGATTATGGCGTCGGACATGGCCGCGTCAATTCATCTCCCGAAGAGAAAAGACTCCCCCGCGATCTAGCCGTGTCAGATATCCTGCCAGGAATCGTTGCTCAGGTGAAGCGCGAAGTCGGAAGCCCTTTTCTATATTATTCGCGATGAATAACGAGACCACTCAGTCATTCCCTCCAATTTAAGTGTAACGAGCCACACCGATACATTCCTTCTTATTCTTTTTCCGGGTCTCCGTTCTCACCCCCACTTACCTAACTCATCTCCTACCATCCTCCCCCCCTTCAACGTGATGTAATCCCGCACAATCCAGACATTTTTCACCATTACTCGAGCGGCCATAGCGATGGCGGGCAAATAATTAATTTCTCACGGAACTAACGAGCGCCGCTTTTCTTTTCAAACCCACGGTGTATTCTATATCATAGCCGATTCAAGAAAAAGAAGAAAAGCAGGAACGCCTCGTGAAAAGAACGGTGCAAAGGTAATCGCGCGATAATATCCAAATTTCGCCTCCTTTAAATTTAAGAACAAAAATTTATTAATCGAAGATTAAGTTTTTTCAAATCAAAATTTCATTAGATTTAAATCTTAATAAATATGGGTTCTCAATGTTAGTTGTTGACTTGCGATTCTCAATATTGCAACCACGACGCGAGACACTTTAGTTTAGTGTGAATTTCCAAAGCCATTCGCATAATCGGAGCTTCTTCCGGGACGAGGGAACGATACCGTGCTCCTTACGAGGGTGCCAAAGCACCCCGAAGGGTAGTTCGGAGGTCGCAGTAGATGTAGGGTGGGGGTTGTTTCACGATAGTTTGGACGATCTATGACCCGAGTTCGCTAAGAGACCACGAAAGGGTGGATTTACTGGTCCGTCCCGCGTTCACACCACACAAATCCAAGTGACCGTCCGGATCCCCTTCCCTCGTCGTGCGACTTACGTCTACCGAACTATTTCCCCATCGTCGACCATGAATCGCCCCGACGTGCGATGTTCGTCGGAAGCAAACGCTCACCACACCAATCTGCGAACTACGATCTTATAGAAAGCTATAAAATGATATTTTATTATTTAACGTAAGAAAAGCATTTTTTTATACATGGTGAAAATTTTATAATTAAAGAATATGATATATATATATATATATTCTATAAGAAAGTAAATATTTTTGATATAAAATGCAATTTAATTTTATCTGTAACAACTATAATAATATAAGAATTTATGAATATATACTTAATAGCATAAGAAAAAAATTCTAATTAAGTCGTAATACAAAATATGAAGTGTTGTATCTAAAATTACTTCCCAGATGTAAATGTAAATTTGTTTTATAAAGAATACATTATAGTACAAATACGCAAACGCATTATGACCTAAATAGCCGATTCCCGAAATCGGTAACCTGAGCTGAGGAGGGATAGCTGCATAAATAGTTTGTTTGTTATTGCAGATCGTTAATCCGATGTTTAAGCAACCAGAAAATATTCCGCCCATGACGATGAGAGCTCAGATATCTTTTGAAAAGGGCGACGGGGCCGGCGCTTAGCATATCGTAAAAGCAGTAACTGCGTCTCGAAAAAGCGAATGGAAGTCGGTCGGAGGGAAGTCGACGGTACGCGCGCGTCATGTATCGCGCCATAAAGATTACTACCAGCTCGAGACTTTATTGTCACGCGTTATAAATGATGTCGCGGACGTACGCCAAATATTCAAATGACATTTTTATCCGCAGCTCCTTTCGAGTGGAAGGATTTCGACGGATCGTGCAGAAGGAGAATCCGAATAGGCTGAGAACGACAGTGATTCTTCTATATCGAAGAAGACATTAAGCTATACGAATATCTTCGGTATTTGCGCAAGATTGCACATGACTTATATATATATGCTATATATACATTGAAAAGCCGCTCCCGTCATTTTCATATTTCGATCTCGTAATCATTGTCCGCATTTAATAATAACAGCATTTGTAATCATTTTTTCCCCTGAGAATTACATCACCCCCCCAACTTGTTTCGCATCCTTTGGTAAAATTACAGCGTCGGTCGACGCGACCGAGGGTGGAACAGTTGATACGGAAATACGGCGATTTCTCAAGGTATTAAGTGAGCCTGCGACCTTTCGTATTAATAACAATAATAGTACACAACGTCGAGCGAAAGCTCGAAAGAGAGAGAGGGATAGGGGGAGGGAAGAGAAAAGAAAGAGAGCAGGGTATAATCTGACTGCGAGCGAAGGATGAGGGCAACTTTTGAGGCCAGATACAAATTACACCTCATTTTTATGCCATTTTAATATCGCCACGCGTCATTAAATATCCCCTCGCCCCTCCAACCTGCGACTCCACCGTGCATACCATGGCGTATCCTATATACTTTCGTAATGGCATCTTACAGGGAATGAAATATTCGTACGCACCCATTAGCGTCTCGAAGACGGAAGCCTGCGAAGCCGCAGAAATCGCACGAAGGAAACGTAGCGGCAATGAAAAATCGAGACGATTTTAAAAACGGTCGCTGATGACGTGTCTTGGATAGAAAAAAAAGGAATTGGAGGGTGAACACAACTAGATACGCTTGTATTTTACCAATATCGATTTAAATGTGTTTAAGAATTAATAATAAGATTCGTGTAAGATTTTTATTAAACTTCCCCGTAAAAAATTCAGAATATAACGGAATTAAGAAAAATGCAAGCATGAAGAAAACATTCCTTTCCATCTAACATCCATTTATAAATGCAAATTATAATTTTGAAATTATTTACAAAATTCGATTTCCAATTTTTTACCTCCATATTGAATTAAATTGAGAAGTTGCGATTGTCTGTAAAATGTGAAAATCCGTGAAATAAAATAACACAAGATCAAAAGAGCTGAAGAGTAAATGTCGCTAATTTCAACTTTACGTTACCATAAAATGCGTTCCTTCCTAGCTTGAATACTTTCGAGAAATACTGCGACTTTATTGGCGCAAAAAAGCACTCTTTACTTTTATACGCACTCTAAAGCCCATTCTACAATGAGCAATAGCAGTGAATTAAAGAGTAGGCGTAGAAATCGAAGGATAATCAATTAATCATAGTTGATTATCCTTCTCATATTCTATGATTAGTTGATTTCTACGTTTATTCCTTAATCCACTGTTGCTACTGCCCATTGTAGAATGGACTTAAGTTATGTTAATTTTAAAAATAAAAAAAAAACAAACGATTTACGAAGGTTCATGGAACGAATCTGTTAATCTAAATCCAATCCTTACTCATTTCTTTAGTAATCCCCGTTATAATTTCGTATGTGTATCGAACACGTTCATAACTCATATTTACAGTAATGTCACTTGGTCTTTTGTTCAACAAACCGACACGTACGCGATTCGATCGTACGCGATTTTATGTCAGCTTTTACGAGCCGGAGGAGCGCATTTCGAATTGGGATTACGGGAGTTACGGGATCTCTCTTAGGAGTATAGCCCTTTCCGCGTCGTACGAATTCAACAGTTTTTAACTTCTATCTCGTGACATTCGTCCTTCAAAGTTTGCTTGTACATGGTTAACCGACTTTTTCCCGTCTAATACACGGTAAAGTTGGCAAAGTATAAAAGTGCCATGTAATTATGACTTACCACTTTGCGGTCCTTCAAATCTCAGATGTAATGTGAAACAAACAAAACACATGATGATTCTTTCGGAAAGAAAATATTGAATGTTACTGTATAAAGCTATTTTAACATGTTCAATTTCAGAATCTTATTTATAGGTAGATATTCTGAAACAACATTTACTACAACTCCGGAAACATTAAAAATCCGCATAATACATTTTGGAGTAAAGCCACGAGGAGTAAAGACCTCAGACAGCTCATTCTCAGAAAGTAAAAGGGATAACGAGGCAGAAAGAAAAACAGTGCGGAGAAGAATGAGCGCACCTTTTCAAAGGGTTGAAGGATACAGTTTCCTAATTTTATTCTGCAAGAAGTGGACCCTTTACCGTCGGCCGAATCGCGCGAGGGGTGCATCTTCCAAAAGAATACTCGCCGTATACGATCTCGAAAAAGAACAGGTTAAAGAAACAAAAAACTATATTTTTGGCACCTCTCTCCCTCTCTCCCATACACACACACATACACACACACACGCGCGCGCCGCGCACTCTCTCTCCCCTCTCTCCCCTCTCCCCCCCCTCTCTTTCTGCCTATTTATTATATTATACTGGCGTTCCTAGCACGTCGGCTCTTTCCTTATACCTGAATTGAAAATCTCTCTGCACGTGCGAGATGTATGCGCACCGGCGGCTCTAAGCAAATCGTGTTATCCTATGCCCGGCCAGTCGGCCATCTCTGTGCGGCCCGAGAGGAATTAAAATAAATACATATCTTAATTAAGCTCCAGTGTACCATCTACCGGGTGACTAAAAATGATACAACATAGAGAATGGCACGAGGATGAAAAATACTCATATTATATTAAAATTATTTATCCGATAAGAAAAATATGTAAACAATAAAAAATGTAAACAAAATAATCAATGCTACTAGTGGATAATATCAAGAAAATAAAAGTAAATATCATTTAAAGATCAAATAAAAAATGAATTCAATATACAAGAGATATGTTATACGTTCAAATTTTCAGATTTACGATTTGAATCTTGTTTCAAAGAAATGTCTAAAAATCCTACTCGATCACCCGGTATATTCGCATTATACATATGGAACTATCGCACTCGTTGCTTTATTCCTCTTTATATGCACATTCGAATATCCGCAGGCTGCATCTCAAACTTGATTCTCTCAGTTGAAGCGTCGGTAGCGTTAAGAGTTTTCTCGGAGATTCAGTTCGTCCCTCTGCGCGTGTTACATTTTTCTCTTCTCCTCGTCATCGCGTCCACTCGGAAAAATATATTCGACGAGAGAAAGAGAGAGGTAGGAAAAAAAGGCAGCTCGCGGTGTGCACGCGGAGCTTTTTAAGTGGGCGGCGACGGGTGGCGCAAGAAATTCGGTGAAATTTCGCGCAAAACGGGAAAAGAGCCGCGGGCGTATTGGGTTACGCGAATTCTGAAATCCGAGACTTTATGAATGATAAAACGTCGGGGTGGGCCGCCTCATCGTCGAAAGGAAGGTCCGACAACGCGATGGAAAAAGACAGGGACATCGGGAAAGAGAGCCAAGCGAGCCAGCGAACGAGCGAGCCGGTTACCGCCTGGCCGTATAATTAATTTTCGTCGAACGCGAAATCCGTTTAACATACTTTCCGAAACTCTCCAGCCGGTTTCGTGACGAGCCCGGAACAATTTTTTTCAAAGGGTGCGCCGCCGGCTGCCTCGCCCTTTTACCCCCGCGTGCCCTGCCCTCTCCCACGACGCAGTGGTGCACCCCATACTGCATTTGTGAACGGTGCTTAAGGTCACCGGCCACCGTGCCGCACCGCGCCGCGCGAAATCACGCGACTAAGTTGCAGCGGCAGCCCATTACGCTCGTTTTCGACATGTAAACACGCGACTGGTGCAACTTCGTTTGACGTACAGAAATTAACGTACAGCGATCCAAAACTGCGAAAGAGGAGACAGGGCAGAGAAGGGATGGGCTGAAAGAGGGCGCGAGAGTGGAGAGGGAGATGGACGCGGATGGACGTAACTAGACGTACTTATTATTATTTAGGGGTGCAACACCGGTGTGTGGCCCCTTCCGGGCTGTCAGTTTCGCAGAGGCAAAATTACATATTCCTCGCAACGACCGCGTCGAGACGTGCGAGCAGTACGAGACGAACGGGGACGGACTTTTTATTTCGCCGCTGCCTTTGCTGGCCGCGCACGGCGGTGTCAAAGCGGCCGGTTCTCCTCAAAGTATAATTATTTTAGTTACAATTAAAAATGTGCAGACCCGCCGGCGACGCGCTCTCGCTTCACGCCGTGAAAGCGCTTCGGACTTGGCCGCCTCTCTGCGCCATCAATCTTTCTCCGTTCTTCGTATTGTCGACGCGCACGAGCTTTTGTGCAGCGCTAAAAGGAAGCCGTCGAAAGACGAAGAGTTCAGGAAAAAAATGATAGAACAATATGGAGTTATTATATAATCGGAGTGAAAAGCGATATTATTCGACTTGTACGATGCAATACCACTTTCGGATTATTATTATTAAAAATAACCTTAATAATAATACGTATCTTATTGCTTATATTTTTAAAATTTCCACTTTTATCTTAACTTCATATTAATGTAAGATAGATTTAACATAATGTTATTTAAATCTAATTAATGCAATGCAAAAAATACATTATTATATATACTATAAAATCATTGTTAGTTGCAATAAGTTTGACCACACTAGATTGTCGTAGAGATTTAATGCGATCGTACCTCTCGAATCGGCGGAAGAATGCGGACAAAGCTACCGGTGCGCAATTACTTTTAACGAAGACTCCAGCCGCAGAAAAATATGGCCCGGTAGCAAGAACTTTCCCAATTTTAATCCGTCATTCGAGACCGGCTATATCAAGGAAAAAAAAAGCGACAACTTTCGTCCTGTAACAAGTTGTCGTTTGGGGAAAGAGCAAATAAAGGGGCGTAGTACACCTCACCGAGATTGCAGGCGAGGTCAAGAAAGAGTGAGAATCGAGAAGCGAAAGAAGGAAGGTCGCAGGAGAATCGGGAAGTGAACCATAAATAAAGGAATTAGTTTTTAATGGACGTTAGTCACTATTAATTGTGGAAAGTTAACCCCTTCCTTTACCGGTCCATTCTTACCCCATCCTTTCCCGCCCTTGTCCTTCTGTCTCTCCTTCTCATGCTCCTCCGAGAGATCGCGCTTGTCCTTTGAGACTGACGGAGCCCTAGTGGCAAAGGAACGGACGAACAGCAAAGGTACAGGGAGTCTGTAAGGGGCTGAGAAAGCGCCGGGAAACACGGTACAGCCTTTATTTTACATTTCCACGGGCCATTCTTTCTTTGTGCGATAATTAAGTAAGCTGAAGCCAACCGCTGGCCGGCCGTCCATTCATGTTCGCCCCGAGCTAGGTTGCCCGACCAAGAAAGGGTTTAAAAATTATCTTCCGTCAGTTTACCCTCACTTGTGAATTATTTTGCGACCGGTGGGTGGTTCTCAAGGTGAAGTCAGCTAAAATGAAATTCTTGCTGTCCTCGGATTGCAACTCTGGTGTAAAATTCATACCTCATTCTTCCTAGATCTTCAGTTTTTATTCACTCATAAATTTTTTGCGATCAGTAAGTGAATCGTGGGATAAAATATTTCTACAAATACAGAAGCCTTGCGTCAATTTTTCGATCTCTTGTTCTTAAAATTTCTTAAACTCGACCTAAACGGGACCTCGCTCTCAATACGCGATCTTTCATAAGCGTGCAACACGTCAGGTCAGGTTATGGTTCCAAAACTTGGCGTAAACCGTACGCGCGTAGACGATCGCACACCTACGCGAGATATTACGTCTCACAGACTAGAGCATGGCGGAGTTATATTAGACAGGAGCGAAGAGCTCTGGTGGCAACTGCCGTCTTTCACTTCGCACTGAAACCCCGTGCGCCAAGAATCTTGCTAATTAGATATATAAGGAAGCTAATTGTAATAAGGTGGAGTCGGGTGTACACGAGAGAGCCTCCTGCTTCCTCCCATCCCGTCTCCATCCACCCCCCTCGTTCACCCACCGGCACACGTACAACCTTGGTACATGCGTACTTTCCCTGACATTCGTACTCATCCGCGCGGTGCTTTGAAACCGAAACTGCCACTGAAGAGATCCCGACGAATCGCGCTCAAAGTAAGCGCAATTAATTTGAATGACGGCATGGTACGTGAGCGCTGCATGAAATTCGGTTCGTGACGGAAAAACTGAGAATGAAGTGAAATGCTTTCAGACATAACGATACTACGGCGGAAGGCATATCAGTATCTTCATGAAGTTCATTGTTTTGTTTTATCAATATCTCCTGCGAGAAATTTAATGAGTTGGCGTTTAATCTATCTGCATTCCTCGTATCAAAATTAATTGACTAACAGTAATAGCTATTAAAAAACATGCCACTGATAATAGCATGCAAGTATAACAGACAAAAACGAAATTAATTTAATTTTCTTCACGTTAAATATAAATTTATATCATTGTGTCAAGCCATTTTGTTTTGGATCACAGAATAAAATAATATCGTTAATATTATTTTCATATTTATATCTACTAAGAAATCCAGGAAGAGAAAGCGCTATGATCCGGCTTATTAATAGATATCATTTATGGCTCCTATTTAGGTTTTCGGTCACCCCACGATCGTACCAAAGACGTTCGAGGGTCGTAGATAGTAGAAGTTTACGATGAGAAAGGAGGGGATGGAACGCGTTGTAGTTATAACGAAGAGGTGAGTAATTTAACCCTTCTTAGACTCGTCTTGTCTTCGCCACACCCTTCTCCACCGAGCTACCGTGTCGTCTTATCACTTCTCTTCTCACGCTGTAATCTGCGACCCCATCGTTCAACGTTGGTTTATTTAGACCCGGCCAAAGTGATCACTTGATTAAATACTTCTCCTACCGATTCCGCTTGTATCGTACATCATGAGTAAAATTTTAGACACACGTTAAGCCCAGAAGCAACATTATATTTTATATAATATTTGAAGTTGCATAATATATCGAACAGTTTAGCAATTTACAGAAGAATAATGCACGATTTTATTTGGATATTTAAAACATGTATGCATTAAAAAACAAAAACGGTCACGTAGGATTAATGATATATTGTTCACAAAACTCGAAAATAAAATAGTTCAACAATGTGACGCTATCTTACTAAAAATTATTGACCAGCTTGCGCTTGTTTTTTATCTCGTCCACGCTTCGGACAGGCAGAGCTGATATTTAAGGTCACAAGTTTCGGTCTCTGCGCTACAGCCGACGCTAAGGAAGCTCACCCCCGATAGGGACAGCGAATTTACTGCTCACCGTTTGTACCGGCGAGTTTCTACCCGAAAGCTTATAATTTTGACGACCCAGATAAGCCACTGCGAGCGGCGCGACTGGGGTACGATGCTGGGAAGTCCCCGTGATTTCTGTTGCGCGTTTCGGAGCTTGCCATCCTAGTTAGAAACTCGGGAAGTCTTTGGACACAGAAACTGCTGGAAAATATGACGAGCGTCTTCGTCCAAACTTTTGCTCCACACGACATTGTATACGTACATTGTCTCGAAATCTACAGAAAATATTTATTGAATGATAAAAAATATAGCAGCTCCGTGTCAAAGAAATTTACATTATAATTTCTAATTGTTTCTGTGATATATTGATATTTAAAATTTTTTTAATATTAAAAAATGTTAATTAACAAATCACTTTTTTATATATATTGTCAATTTTTTTTATCTTAACATCTTTTCCTAAAATTTTATGTTTTATGTATTGTTAACAGAAAAGATATAATCTGTTTAGAAACAATTTAGCACAATAATTCGTGTCGCGTTATCAAGATACAACGAATCCGTAATCTCCAACGGAATCACAGTGCCATGTTGATCACCGACTCTATGGGAATTAGGCCTCCCCGGTCGGTTGGCGGCAGATAACAAAAATACGAGGCAAGTTTTCGGAGCCCATAACCCCGCGGGCTCGTGCGGACATTAGCATAGTAATGAATATTATTACATTTCGGCTGCACACTCAGTTTAATTCCATCTTCCCAGTCGTAAAGATAATAAGCGAGTGGCTGCTGCTTCGCGCTGTATTCTCGCTAACACGCAGGGGTTGCTCGCCGTGTCGAGAAGAGGATGCGAGCGGAGGGAAGAAGAGAAGGGATGACGGAGATGATACAGGAGTATAGGAAGGTTGTTGGGGGAGGGGTTAGCTTCGAAGGAAGTGGCGGAAGGTGGATGTCGCGGGGGGTGGTACGACTTTAAGAGGTTCGCAGGAGGAGTAAATATAAACTTGAGAAAGTGACAAAGATAATTCTAATAAAAGCGACGACGACTGCGACGACTACGAAGACGACGAAGACGAAGA
>Ga0157363_1003610_pt1 | contig 14020 bp, 10 predicted proteins | sample AttsexASBM1_FD_111477 | JGI IMG/M metagenome (GOLD analysis project Ga0157363, IMG submission 111477) | Fungus gardens microbial communities from leaf cutter ant in Ribeirão Preto, State of São Paulo, Brazil - Atta sexdens ASBM1 | ecosystem: Host-associated > Fungi > Mycelium > Unclassified ...
GGATATGTTAACTTGGATGTCCTCATCATTGCCTAACATTGAACTAACTATTACAGGTATCAGAAACAAAATTGGTGCCATATAACCAAAAAATGAAATACTGTAGCAAATCATCCTTCCCATGAATGCGTGCCGCCGCATAATCGTGCGCTTATTTTCAGTATCGATCGCAATATAGTCGTTGACAGCAGAAAAAAAATTGCGAATTAAATTATCGGCGTATATACGGAAGGACAATAATTTTAATATAGAGAGAATATTGCAAAACATAAGCATAAGAGAATCGAGTTTTTCATATATACTGCCGTTACCGAAATTGATTTCGAGGAACAATAAAATCATCATCACGATCTATACAAACAGAAAGGATGGATTGTTTATTATCACATTAAAACTTTATTTCTGTTTCTCGTTCTCACTGTGTACTAAATGTTACATTGTGCACCAAACTGGAATTGTCAAACTCGATAGGTTGAAAGTACAAGTTATGAAGAACGTACCAAACTGACGACACACACGACAGTACGGATTAAAGCAAATATGTTATATTTTTGCAAAGGCCAAACGCCTAGTGGCCAAGTTAAGAATTTGCTGGGAGTCATAGCGTATGCTATATCGTCTTTCCATGACATTATTGTAGTTAAGTAAGTAGAGCTGCACGTTGCACAGTAATACCGGCCTTTATGCATAATACGAATCAATCATCAACGACATTCTCTTTCATATTCATATTTTATCTCCGGTGCAATTTTAATATTTACTGAAGTTATTTTCCAAAACACAGTTATTTTGAATACTGAAGAAAAGTTTTCTATATAGAAGTAGAGGGGGCTACGATCAAATCGAGGAAGGAGGATATTTCATTTTTTTTCCAATGCATCATCATTGGTCGTGCTACAATACATTTTATTCGGATACCATCTTTTTGTCAAAAGACATATGATTAGTTTAGAATTTAATGTGTTTGTTTCTTACCAACACGAGCAATGTTGTTAGTGTTACTAAAGTGTTAAAGGTATTTGAAAATATTTCATATTTTGTTATTAATATCTTTAATTTGATTGAATAAATGAATGTTTTGTGATTTTAAGGTTTCTGTTAGATGTATATATATTATTATTATTCTAGATATCTTTAAATGAAAACTATGATGAATTGATTATATAAAACAATATTTATATTGCAATATCTATATAATTTTGTAATTATTTCAACTTAAAAGAATACCTTACAACATATTTAAAGGGCAATAAAATGTAATCTAAACTGCACATTTATCAGATGTTGTGTTAATTTAACATATTATCAATATTAATATTTTTTGCTTAAAATATTTTTTGCTTTTTTTTACGAGGGAGAGGAGAAAAAAAAGCTCAAATTGAAAGAGAGGCCCGGGAAAAAATGTTTTATACTCGTATATGTGGGGTACCCGGAAAGAAAGAAAAAAAGATATAAATATAGATCCGGAAATAAGTCGTTTTCGAGTTATAATCACATTTATGTTAAAAAAAATGATAATTTATTTTTCATAATCACAATCATAATTCATTTTAGTTTAACATAAATAATTTAAAAACATTTCGGATTATTTGGGCGTGATCCAAGATGCACTACGTGGAGGCATAACCCACTTGATTCCTCTTTTTTTATTTTTTTATTTAAAAATTTTTTTTACCTTATTAGAGGGAAGCGGACTATGTGGTGCATCCTGAGTAACACTAAAATAATTCGAAATGAAGTTATTTATGTTAAAATACTATGAAATGAAATTAATTATGAAAAATAAATTATAATAAAATTTTTTTTAACATAAAAATAGTTATAACTTGGAAACGACTTATTTCCGGACCTATGTTTATAGCTTTTTCCTTCTTTTTGGGTCTCGAATAACTTCCCAAAGTATTGCAGGCGATTTTCCAAACTCTGTATATATGGATATATTTTATATATAATTATAAGTAATTATATATAATTATATATAATTTTATATGATTATATATAAAACATTTTTTTCCCGAGGGGTGTTTCATGTTCTTTCTAGTGTATCGTTTCTCATGTTGCAATCTCTTTTCTCTATATCTTTTATCAATACCATTTTTTTTAATCAAAGGTAAAATACATATAAATATATGTATAATAATGGCTTTATAATGACCGATACGATTGGTAATAATCTAAAAACTAAAGATATTTCGAGAGTTGCACGCAATACTATAATTTGGAATAGTGCAATAGTTTCTTAGAATGCGTTCGGAAAGTTCGCTACCAATGTTAACGCTACTATCTCTGTTGGAGCCAAGATAGCGCTAGCGAATACAAGCATTCTGTGAACAGTAATAGTGTAGTGTCCTAATCATACCGCATATGGCAAAATGGAGCAAGAGCAAGATTCTTTAGATTCTGCTAGATTCTTTCGTTTTATGCAAAAACGCATTGAATTAACCTAATTTTATTGATTTTTGAACTAAACTGTATAATTATAAAATATTAGACAATCATAATCTTATCATTTTTTGCTTTAACATCCGTTGGACTCAATTTTAATATACTTATAACTTTCCTGTAACTCTTCATTACGTAATTCATTTTAAAAGCTAAATGTAACGAATACTATTGCGATCATTAATTTCAAAGTATCAGCCAAAAATGTTCATTTCAGTATTCTACACTATCGCTGTTCATTTCTCTGCCGCAAATTCTATAGGTATTCTATATAAGACCATAATGGTCCCATGTAGGATCATAATGGTTCTATATGGAATTGTGATGGTCTCATATAGGGATGTAATAGTCCCATGTAGGGCCGTAATGGTCTTGTGTCAGATCGTAATGGTCTCCTGTGGGGCCATAATGGTCCCATGTATGAAGGTATTTCAGTATTCATTATCGCTGTTCATAGAGCACACGAACGTTACGCTATCAATGCACTCTTTAGTGATAGCATTTGTAGCGCGAAGTCGTGACATCAAATATTATCGTTATCAATAGTGTCGTTACGATAATGTTTCAGAGTGCTATGCTGTAGTTAACTCTCCGAGCAGTGGTAGCGCTGCATAGTACTGGTAATGAGCTCCCCGAACGTACACTTACAATTAGACAACATAAGTAATATTGTTAGCAATACTGAAATTATGCAAATACATTTCATATCCATGCAAATACATTTTTGCTGTTATACGATGTTTCGTTTGAATAGATAAATGTATTATAATTAAAACAATTTTATTAAAATTATACTCTCTCTATGTATATTATTATTTCTATAGATATTTTTCAGTGAAAAATTGTTTATTATATGCTTCTGATGTCTTACGCTTCTATCATTACGCGTAAAACAGATAAATATGAAATAGACGTTTTTAAAATGCTCATGTAAGTTCCCAAATCTACTACAACGAAGTACCCAGCTTGCAGCTTAATCGGAAACTGAGTCCACATCATGATAAATACTATGTTTTTTGTTACTTTTATAGGAAGATCATACCAAAAGCTGTGATAAACAGACTGCGCGACTTCTTCCATCTGCGTCTTTAAATAATCTCCGACAATACTATATAACGTTAATTGTATCAGAAATGCGCTAAGTACCAAGAAACTTTTTGACATCATACCATAGTCGTTGGTTGTTAAGGCAATGATAAATTGGAATCCTACAAAAATACACGTAATTAATGTAAATTTTATAACATTTCATATTTTTTTTATTAATTCATGAACATATCAAATTGATGCATATTTACCTACTATAATTATAAGCATACTGCTGATGAAGAGTTGTACCATCAAAACGAATCTAATTATCTCAGCAAGCTTTCTGGTCATTCTTATCAAATGATCGTGTCTCAAAATCAATGTGTTAAAACGTTCGTAGACTTTCGGACTTGTTACGTCAAAGTTAATAAAATTTGCTTTTAAAATTTCCAGTTGACCGCACACGTGTAATACAATATGAAGAAATACAGAATCACTACCTGTAAGACATTATAATTAAGAATATGTCGTAAGAATGTACAATTATTAATTATAATAAGTATATTAAAATTTTAGGAGTATTTATAAAAACTGTATTTAATATTTGCAAAATTCAGGATTTTATTAAAATGGACGTAGAAATTTATTTCATATATATAATATTTAACAAATGAACAAAGTTAGATGATTAAAAATGGTTTTATTATATAATCAGGAATGTAAAAATTAATTATATGGCAGAAAAAACTCGATCCATAAAGCCATAATTTTAATAATTCAGAATATCACTATAGTACATCTAGTCCATAACTAATAAAATATTGTTGCTTATTGTACTTCTCTGCCATCATAAAATTAATATTATTTAGATATAAATATAACATATATCTCCAGATGTGTAAAGATAAATATAATTTATAATAAAAAAATAAATTTTTTGTTACTCTTGATGTACAAGTAAATAGATAATTAATACTAATTGTTTACAGATTTAAACCTCTATACACCGCGTCAAGATTGTAATCATTGTAAAGCTTTTAATACTTTGATTTTTTTATTTGATTATGTTTTTTATTTTATTTTTTGATTGAATATTTTATTTTTAAATTTTTGGATATTAAATATTACGATCATGACTTTTAAACTTTTTCTGATAGTGATTGCTCAGAATTCAACAGTTAGGGCTAGGTATCATAATAGTATACCTAAACTAATAATGGCTTTATAGATCAAGTTTTTTTCTTATCTAATAATTATTTTTTATATTCTTAATGATAATAAAATATAAAAAAAAGTTATTTTTTGAAAATTCTGAGGGTCCAAAAAGAATGGCCTTACTATATATATGTATTATATATAATTTTAAATGCATTCGAAATGTTTAATAAATATTAATAAACTTTGTCTATGGAATTATATTTTGAATGCAAAAGAGAAATCAGTAAGGCCTTTTTAAGCCCTCAGAATTTTCAAAAAAGAACTTTTTTGTATTTTATTATCATTAAGAATATAAAAAATAATTATTAAATAAGAAAAAAACTTAATTTATAAAGCCATAATTATTAGTTTAGGTATACTACTATGATACTTAGCCCTAACCGTTAAAATATAAATTAATATTTTGCAAAAATAACTACGTAATAGGCAATGACCTACCATGATTACTAATGCACATGATTACTAAATAGATGTACTGCAGTATAAAAATCACCAAATATAAATCAGTTGAAATGTGAAAATGTGCCAAAGTACATGTTGACGGAATAGCATATCCTGCTTGATGACCAAGAATAGTTATATTAATTTTGGTTTCCTCACTGCTTAGTTGTGCGTGTCCCACGATGAAGATTACCGAATCAACATAAGAAATCAATAAAGCGATAATGCAGATTATCCTTCCCCAGAAAGCATGATTTCGCATAATGATGCGTTTCTCCTCGGTGTCGATTGTAACATAATCGTTCATAGCAGAAGAATAATTACAAATCAGATTATCAGCATATATACGAAACCATATTATTTTTGTTAAAGCAAGAATACCGCAGGAAAAGAGCGTGAGGGCGTCAAGATTCGCAGTTGCGCTTGTGCAATTGTAATAGAGTTCGAGATACTGTACGATTACCACCACACTCTGCACATAAAATAAAAATCTGTTTTTATTGAGATTCGACTGTGTGAGCAAAATAAAATATCGATATTCCATAAATAAATATTCACACATCGAAGGCACAAGGAGAAGAAAAATTTCACAACATGAAAATTGGAAACATACCAACCCAAAACTAGACAAGATATGACGCAATAAAGCGAACTTGTTGTATTTTTGCAAGGGCCAAGCACCTATGGGTACAGTTAAGTGTTTGACGAGGGTCATAGCGTACGCTATATCGTCATTCGATGACATTATGGCAATCAAGGAGAGATGCACTGTATTCACGAATGTCAGTCTTCGTCCATAATGCGATAAAATTCGCATTCATATTTTATTGAAGTGTAGGCATCATTTGAATACTATTCATATGTTCTGTTATTTTTCGAAGTACAGTTGTTCAGAACAATTGTGATGTAAACTTATTTTTATGAAAGTACAAAAGGGTAAAAAAACAAAAAGGAAACGGAAAGAGAAGAGAAAGTTTTATTTTTATTTCGATACATCGTCTTCGATACGACTGTCATGTGTTGTCAATATTATAATGTAATTTCTCCTGCATTATATTTTTTCATAAAGAAAAGTATAAAGAGTATGGCACGGTTTTTAATTCATTTTATCAGTTGAATCATCACTAAATAATTAAAATTTCTTTTGCGTGCATATTTTGTTAAAAGTGTGTTTTAATATCTAACAAGTATTTATTATTTATATTAACATTCAACATTATTTATATTAACATTATTTATATTAATATTATATTAACACTCATTAAGTATTTATCGATTCATGTAAAACAGATAAGAAATAAGGATTTAAAAATTTTTTTTTCATTTGTTCAGGTTGAGATTTTTTGCAAAATATAATTTTTAATTTGATAAAATGTGTTCTCACATCATAATAAAGACTATATTTTTTGTCACATTTATAGGAAGATTATATATAAGTTTAAAAAAATATACTATACATAGATTGGTAAAAAAATAAAGAAAATAACAAGTACATACAAATGTGTATACGTAACAAATATATCTCTTGGTTAAGAGCAATTGAAAGTAATAGACAGTGTAAGGTACTGAAATATAATATACTATATATTTTTTATTTTACTTATTAACATATATCGCTTTTTATACCACAGGATTATTGAGGATTTTCTGATTCATTAATTGTCACTTGTAAAAACGATATGTATGTTAAGGTGGTTTTTAAGATATCTGTCATAGTGTTTCGTGTAAGATAGAAAAATTTTCCGGCACTAATTCGAAGAGGAGTCTTCATTCTCATCATAATGAATATCAGATCTTTCACCATGACAGGTGACATTTCATCCCATGCGGTGCTGTATATGACATAGACAATTGACTCGCTTCGATTCTTCAAAGTATCGCCGGCATATGTATACAAAAAGGTTTGTACCATATAAAATTGAATGGACATGAACATTTTTATCATTTCCTTGTAATCTTGTTGCTTGATTGATAAGAGAATCCCTACTCCTGAAAACACGCAACTCTTCGAATTATGAATGTATTATGTTAATTTAGATTTTTAATGTATTTTATGCATTAAAGTATTTTATAATAAGTTTTATAATTTTTATTAATATTTTATTAATTTTTTATATTGATACTTTAATCTTTCTTATTATGAATTTTTATTTTTTAAAAAGTAATTCAATAATTCTAATTACATAAATGTATTGCGAAACTGTTTTTGCAATTTTTATAGTTTTTACTGGCAAGTTTTAAGATATAATTTTATGCTTTTGTAATATATCATTCAACATGGATCAATATAAAATCAAAAAAATTGATTTAGGTACATACCTGAGGATGCAATTACTACGCTAATTATTAAAAGTCGTAATAAAATGTTGATATTAAAAGCATCTTCAATATTCCTGGTCAGTGCTATCAACTGGCAATGTCTTTTGACCAATGGTCCTAAAACATTTCTATGACGTTTTTCGTCGTAATGTTTCTTGTTAATCTCCGTAAATTGTATCCCCAAAAGTTCTAGTTGACCGCAAAGATGCATAGTGATGCCGAAAAAAAAACTATCGCAAGCACATTCTGATATCAATATCAAAGATCCTTGTATTACTTGCATCATAAACAATATTTTGTACGTAGAATATGAAACCCCTTTGTACAGACATGTTGATGGAATGACAAAATTCCACGTAGCTACAGTATCATTATCTGTAATTGCAGCCTGTAGAATACAGGTATTAATTTTTAGAAAATAAAACATTTCCTTTATTGACAAAATAAATTTCAATTTTATTCAACAATAATTTTATGAAGATATTTAATACAACCTTTTGTTTATTGCTGAGGAAGACGGATATGAACCATAAGGCGCCTGCTGTTGTTCCAGCGATTAAGTGAGTCAGGGCGATTAGACGTCCTGCACGTGCATATCCCATCATCACTATGCGCGACTCTTTTTTCATAAACGGAGACGACCAGTCGTCGATTGCAGAATTGAGATTAATGGCAATCTTTTTCATGTAAATTCGTGGAAAAACAATGTTCGACCATGCATGCATACAGCTTTCTATTAGACGAAGAATGTCTAAACCATCTCTAACAGCATCACAGCTCTTGAAAGATTCTATCAGCACGTTGATCATTGAGAGAGACTGCATGGTAGCAAATATAAAATTGCATTCTCATGTGAAGTTGCACTACATCAAAAATAATAAATATCGAGAAATGATGTTTAAACTATTTATAAAATTTTAATCACCAATTGTTCTTTATGTTTAAATTATGATTAATTACAATAAATCATTGTGTATAATATGTATCTTTCAATGCATTATATTTTATATATTTTTTTATATATGCATGTCATTACACGTATTATAGAATTTATTCTAATCACATACAGATAATAGACTTAATTATTGAACAATTTAAAATTAAAATTCTTATAATTTTCAACTTGACTGAAAAAGATTTAAGTAAATGCAGTGCAACTGTTTACCTTAATTCTTATATTAAATTGCATATTTCTTTCTCTTACCATTACAAATAGCTAATTTCTACATTGTATGTTATTTTACATTATGTTACGTTATTTTACCCCTGTTATAAATATTATGAACCACTGAATCGTGTAAACTACATTATTCTGCTGCAAAGGCCATAAACCAAGTATCCACATCATCGATTTTATCGTAGAAAAACCATAATCTATACCACTGTTCCAATTTGTTTTCATGTTCGGCGATGTATTAGTTGATTTCGACCTCAAAAAGAAAAATGTAGTCCTGCGTGATATTGCTCGGGTCGATGACTTACTTTTGCCCCGAAGCAAATTACTACGTCTATATGCATCTAGTCCTTCCGTGCTGACCAACCTTTAGGGTAGTAAGATAAGTATATGATACAAATTTGTGTCTCTCTCTATCGCATCTTTCGAACGCCCGCGGGTAATGCGCACAATTTTCAATGTACTATTGTGTCAGCGTATAGACATAGATGCTCGCGGTCAATTACGAGTTGAACGACGATATTCGTATATAGTAGGTTTACGTTTCTTTTCTACGAATAAAATGTTTTTTTTTTGTTGTATCATCTAAGCGACATAGTGAAAGTAAAAAAGAAGGAGTGAATCTATCGGCAGTACACATGCGACAAAGAAGAAGTTATGGTTATAAAAGGAACAATTTTTGTGCATTTCTGTTCTAGGAGCATTGCTAAACTTTTGATAATAATTACTAAAATAATAATAAATCCAATCGAGGTTGAAATGTCTGTATATTATATATTTTCTTATATATTTTTATATTTTTGTTATTATTTACGTTGAATGATTTGTCAAATTTATGTTCAATATATCTTTTGTTATAATTATTAATGAAATAATATAATTTTTGGCTCCTAGCTCTCTTTTGTTATACTAAATTAATAATAATAATAATAGTATAGTAATAAGTAATTATTAAAAAAATAGTAATTAAAATTATTTATTTTTATTAACAATATAATAATTATATATAGGAATTAAGTATATATTTAAAAGTATTTTAATTAAATCTATTTTACATAGTATTAATTTTTATATGATTTTTATTTTGTAAGTTCTAGGCACCTATCGTGGAATAAGTCGCAATGGATTCCGATCGGAATTATTCAATTATTCTCTAGATTTCTATTGTATTTTCTAGGAAAAACGAAATAATTCTGGTCGGAATTCATTCCAACATGTTCCATGATAGGTACCTTGATTAGATTTTTGTTAATCTTTATTAATCTTTTAGCATCATTCGCAAAACTGAAATATATGAAGCTGCTGTCTTCAGAATGTACATAATTGCCTCGCAATTAGCATAGAAAAATTTTCCACCAGTGAAACGAAACGGATAGCTTGACCTCATCATAGCAAAGTTCAAGTCCTTCATCATCGTTGTGGGAAGTGTAAACCAGGAAGCCTTAAACATTGCATGGAATATATCTTCACTTCCTTTTTGTATAAAATCACCGCCATAGCAATACAACAGCGATTCCATAAGTATATAGTTCAAAAGTAGAATACTTTTCATTAATTCGACATAATAGTGATGTTTTAAACAAAATATTATACGTAATCCTGAAAGAAACGAAAAGATGAAACCTTAAAAATTAATATAATACGATTAAATTTTTAATCACAATATAATATAATACTATATCTTGATAAATATAATTTAATACTATATTTAAATATTTTGATAAAAAATAAGAATTTATAAAAAATTTACAATAAATTTTTATATACAATGTTTGATATGATACCTAATAGCGCAAGCAGAAATGTTACTATAACAAGTTGGAATAATATAATCAGATTGAACGTATCTTCTAAATTCTGATTCAATTCCGTTAATTCGCAGTGCCTGTTAATCAAGCTAATAAAGCGCTTCCGATGATTTATCTGAGTGTCTGGCTTGCTTGCAAAATTTTTAAATTTTTTTTTTAGTACTTTAAGTTGACCAGTGAGATGTAAAGTAACATTAATATAAAAACTATCTTCAATAGGTTGCCCTATACACATCATGAATAATTGAACAGTTTGAAAGCCGATGACCATCGAATACTGTAAGCCGTTAATTTTGTTACCGAATTCACCACATGGGATTATGAATAGCCTATCTGTTGCACTAACATTACCTGTATACAATAAGAATACAATTCTTAAGAACAATAATATAATTTAGATATTAGAATAAAAGAGTTAAAGTTAAAAAAAACAAATAATATAATAAACATAGAATTAAAGTTTCAATATTTTTTGTTTTATTAAGATTCCAGTAAGAAAATTTTAATTTTGATTGTTTACCCATATAGGGTCGCCAACAGTTACAATGAAATCAACACGTAGCCAACACTCGACTAAGGTTCTGTCCAGTACTGAGCCGTAACTGGCAAATAATTGACTAAAATGACTAGACCAGTACTATCTGCCAATACTGAGTTCAAATTATCATCCAGTACTTAGCCAGTATTGGACTAGTAGTTTGTTAGTATTGCGTCAGTATTTGAACTGTGGCAATCAATGGCTCAGCATTGAGTCGATTGTAACCTTATATGGCTAAGATATTGAATAATATTGAATAATAAAAAATATACTTTTTTATTTTTCAGAATAATATCTAATAATTGTTATTAACATTCTAATATGTTCATTGAAAAACTTTTTATTGGATAATTCAACAAATATTCCAAAAATGTCACATTACCATTTGATACATTCATCATTTGATCTTGTAAAAATATTTCTATTAAGTTTATAACTAAGACGGACAGTAGATAGAGGGAACCACACACGAAAGATGAATACAACATCAAAAGAGTGCACAGTCTGGATTTAAACGCATATTTCTTCATAATCTTATACGATTTCTTATCATTCTTTGCAGACACCCAATCAGCAACAGCAGCCTTAATGTTTTTAGCTAACTTTCCTCCGTTAACAGCAATAGCGATATATTTCAAATTTAAACTCAATGTGCATGAAAGATATAATATGGCATCTATATTTGATCTGGTATCACTATTATTTCCAGCGAATTCCATAAACAGGAAGATGAATGGTGAAAGCTAATAATGATTCCATTGCCTTAGAAAATATGCATGTATAATAATGAGTGTAAAATATATTCGCACTTGAAAAGTTCGCGCTATTTATGAAGACATTTGGTAATTTTTTTGTGCATAAATTCTTAGACTTAATAATTTTGTTCAATATATTTATTCTCTTTCTGTTGCAACGTTTTTACAATTTATTTCCTCTCTATCAATGTACTATCAACGTACCTGTAGAAATATCATTACGTTCCATTGGATTATCGTGACTATCGTCCTCTTTTGTAACGGCCATATACCGAGTATTTGCATAAATGTTCTATGAGTAGAGAACACATAAGCGATATCATCGTTCCAAACATCATCCGACATTATAGTGATCACACAAACTACGCGGATGACTGAACATTCGAAACTATCCGATTGTTATGGGTGCAATTTTCGATGTCGCAAATTCAATGTCAATTTACGAACGTTTTTGTTGTAAAACATTATTATAGGTACAATTTTCAATATTGCAAATTCTATGTCAATTTACGAATGTTATTATGGAACATTACTACTGAATGCAACTTTTGATGTCGCAATTTCAATGTCGATTCATGAACGTTATCATAGGATATGCAGATAAAACATTATTATCACCATTAGGCTCATGTTTTATTAGTTTATACAATGCATGATGAATGGTAGTAAGATAAACGTAAAAAGATACTAGTACGCATGTCTACATCTTCCACAACACTGCAGTACGAGCAATAGAAAAAAGATCGTGTTAGTAGTGATATTAAAAAAAATATGCATTGTTCAATATAAACAATAAATTAATTCAGAATTTGAAAATTGCAATATAATTAATAAAAACTTAAAATCTGTTCCAATTTGATTGATAACGTTGATATATTATTGTATTTCAAGATAAGTGTGATTCGTAATGCAATCTATTCGTGATGGGATTTTGAGTTTCGATAGAGTATTAAAAAAATCATAAGCAGTACATTGCAATGATTCTACTTAACAATTGAACAATTCAAAATTAAATATAAAGGATAAAAGGTAAAATAATCATTACGTTTAAAGTACGTTAGTAAAGTATAACGAGTTAATAATATGATATTTGCAAAGTAATATCTGCAATTACTGATAACTTAACAATTTAACATAATAAAAATAAGTTTACAGAAGTAGAGTAAAAATAAAAACAAATTTTTTGTAAAAAACATATACATACAATATTAAAATAGTAATTCCTTACAAGCTCTTTCAAATATATAATTGTGAAATTTTTTTATGAGAAAAAAATAATCGATTTTCGGTACGATTAGACGATAATATTGTGATTGCAAGAGCAATTTTATTAAAATAATATTCTAATAATCTTTTATTTCTAATAATAATTTCTAATAATCTTTTATTTCTACAGAATTTTCTCTTGTCAAACATTCCAAATCGTAAATTTGTACTTTGTAAAGTGTTTTCATCACAAGTTATTATATTTTATGTATTATATTTTATGTTTCTATCATTACACGTAACACAGATAGATATGAAATAGAAGTTTTCAGGATACTCATATATGTTGCCAGATTTACCACAATAAAATTTCCAGCCAACAGCTTGGCGGGAGATCGTGTTCTCATAATGATGAAGATTAAATTTCTCGCCAACTTTGTAGGAAAATCGTACCAATTGCTTTGATAAATGAAAAATCCAACTTCTTCCATTTGAGACTTCAAGTGATCGCCAATAAAGCTATATATGGACAACTGCATTAAGAAGGTACACAATACCATAGCGCTTTTCCCCATAACAACAACGTTATGTGTTTTTAATGCTAAAATAAATTGAAAACCTAAAAAATTATTTATATGCTAAGATTCTTGTAACATATATATTTTGAATAACTTTATATTATCATAAATACAATATTTACCCATTATACACAACAGAATGCTGCTAATAAATAACTGCGTTAGCAAAATTATACTGATCGATTCGGTCAATTCCTTGGCCAATTCTATCAGATAGTTATGCCTCCGAATTAGATCATTGAAACGATTGTACACTTGTGGACTTGAGACAACAAAGTTGACGAAATTGGCTTTTAGAATTTTTACTTGACCGCACATATGCAATGTAATATTGAGAAACAAAGAATCATTACCTTTATAGAAAGAAAAAAAAGAAATACAATGATACAAATTTCATTTCATTAATATAATAAAAAATACATATACAGTAAGTCACGGGAATCTTACAATATTCAAAGTGAAATACAAAGTGAAACATTACAAAACATAATTTAAATATTAATTGTTTCTTA
>Ga0157363_1003611_pt1 | contig 14017 bp, 6 predicted proteins | sample AttsexASBM1_FD_111477 | JGI IMG/M metagenome (GOLD analysis project Ga0157363, IMG submission 111477) | Fungus gardens microbial communities from leaf cutter ant in Ribeirão Preto, State of São Paulo, Brazil - Atta sexdens ASBM1 | ecosystem: Host-associated > Fungi > Mycelium > Unclassified ...
CGACGGAGCATACTTTGAACTCACTTTGTATTGTTTTGTTTAAATAAATACATCTTTTTTATTAAGAAAGAGCGGAAATTTATTCTCATACCCAACTTTAATTTATAATCTTATAAAATAATATTAGGATGTCGTAAAATTCTAATATTGTTAGAATATTATTAGGATATGTAATTTAGAAATTTAATTTATTATTAGAATATCAAAGATTCTAATATTATCGTGCATCGCGCAATATGATCGTTAACAAAAAATACAAATTAGGTGCGAACTGGTTGCATAAGCGAGACGGCTATTTTCGACCATCAATCGCTGATCAGTGTAGGTCCCATAACAATTTACGTTCGGGCGTCCCCGTCCTAATTGAGAATATTGCTGGAAATTGGCTGTAAATTCATGCGTATCGTAGAAACCAGCAATTCCCGGTAGTTAATTAACCGGATAAAGCTCTGACGCGATCTCGCACATTTACGCTGATCCTTGTTACTTGGATGCTCGGCTGCTTGGTCACCTAGTAAATCCGCACGGGCTCGAAACCGGAAACCCGTAACGATGGATACAGTCAGAGTTAGCATACATAGTACATGGGCGAACAATCATTTTATTAAAACATTGTTAACGATTGTATCGATATTGTAATAAGTAGTATGGATTTCTGATGTATCATATTTGCGGATAAATCTATATTTTGTGTGAGATCCTATTTGAATTAATTTTAAATCAAGTTATAAACAATATAGTTACAATAATTGCAAGATTATTTTGTAAAACATATTTTATAGGCTTCTTGACAAAATAAATATTTCAACAGAATTGTTATGATAAAATATATGCTACACCTATTGTGATAATATTAGATCGATGTAAAAAGATCGCAAGATGAGAATTCTCTTTTATTCAGTAAATAAACTTCGTTTATCTTTATACGACTGTCTGAAGCTCAAACTGTATTCTTGAGTTATTTGAGCTACAATCGCGAAGATCGGAAGAATGAATGATCATCTCGAGTTTCGGTATTCGATTCCGTTGCGGTAACACGAGAATTACCAATCAGCGCGCCGTGGCCTTTATTGGCGAAACACCGGTTGCTCATTATCACGATTTATGCGTTTAATATCGTTGCAATTGTATTAAATAATGAAATTTCGAGCCCGGGGAAGAGGCGCGGAGGTGAAAATGGTTAGGTCGGTGGAAAAGGGGCGATGTTGAGAGGGGAAACGGCGGGACAAACTGGCCCCATGTGTGTTTGTTCAGCCATGGAGAATAATGTACACTGGGAAGCGTTAATGAGATTTAAAAATAATGGTGATTACCTGCATTACTCATTAGGTATAACTCGTGGCGATGTACGCTGTTGCACAGCGCTATACCTATATGCGACCTACCAGTCGAGTCCAGCAGCAATTCCACGTTTTTGGTCCTCCGTCTTGCCGCGCCCTCCCGCATAATGTACGATACGCAAACGCGAATCCCACACCGGGGGCTTGGCAGCACAGAATTACTCGCGGCAAAACAATGCCGCGGAAGAAAACTCATTATAGCGCTATTACAATCCCCTCCATCTCACCATGGAAACCTTCGGGTTCGCTTTCTTAGCTCGTTGGAGACTCACGTTCTCCTAGGACGGTTAGGAGACATAAATCGAAGAGCCGGAAAGAAACACCGATTAATTTAGGAGTCTTCATGGCGAAGCCGATACGATCGTTATCGTGAAAACGGAAATTAATCGAGCCGATCGATTGCACGCGCGGCCATGCGTCTCGGCAGTTTCATCTCGCGAACGAGTTAGCAAAGATACCGTGTGCAATTACGAACTGCAACCCAGATGCACCATTGTTTTGGGCTCGCTCTTGATACTGCAAATTCAACCGGAGACCGGCATTCGCGGCATCGTCGGCTAATCGCAATTCCAGATATGCCGACGAAGGACATCAAACCCATGTTTGCTTATTGTACCCAAAGTGATGTACAGCCGCGGCAGAGCCGCTAAACTGGTCCGATCCTCGACTTGATATATGCCGTTCCAGAGCGTACGGTACACAATACTTATTCCCTCTCTCGCGTCCCGCCAATGGTACGGCGTTATTATGCCCATAATTCACTGGTGCCTTGAAGCACATACCTCACAAAAAATATCGATCGTTATATTGAAGGGAACGCACTCCTAGCCCTGATTTTCTTCCCGCAGACGCTATCTGCGATGGAAGAAAAAGATTACCCCTTCGACGACGTCGGGGGTTGACGGGGCATCTTCCTACATCTCTTCGACATGCTTTCACATATGATAAATGGTCACTGAGAAAACGTCAGCCCGGTATTCGTTTTATACCGCAATCCACATATTCGTATCAAAAGTCAGCTGTACAACGCGTTAAATCGAAAGGCGATATAAAAGCGAGACAGGCAGCTATCTACCGGAATGATAGTACTATTATGAATATCAAAATATTGAAATAGAAAATGCGATCGGAATGTTACAGAATAATAATGCATAGTTTTCTAATTATTACTTAACGCATTCTAATAAAAAAAAATGTTTAATTATAAATTTTAAAACAAAATTAATTATAAAAAATATTTCGCCGGAAGTTGAAAGTTTATCACGTGCAAAAAAATCGCATAACTTTTAGTACAAATTATATTAACGAAATTTTAGAATAATTTCGACTGTAGTTTGCATGCTCTTGCAGTCGAAGATACGTTGTACTGTACGTACCAGCAGTAACCACTATACACGTTCGTCGATATAACAAGGTCGACGCGCCGGAAAGGATTGGTGTGGGGGGAAGGCTGTTGCGGGAATGGAAATGGGGTTTGGGACGCGCGAGAGGTGGCCAATGCCGTTTTATGCATACCGAATGCATACCCACCCATTCTGATGCATAACATGCATGGACAATTGATTTATAGCCGAAATAAACCGCTCGCCTTTCGATAAATAGAAAACTTCCATAACAGTGAGCGAACTACTGGATCTTCTGTGCTCAGATATTTCTTCCAACATATAAAAGTTATACATTTAACACGTCTTTATATAAACTGTCAAGATTTAGTCTGTCACTTCTTTAAAGAAGAATTGTTGAAATGAACTGTTGTTTAAATTTTTAACTATTCTCGATTCTATTTAAATTTAATAAGTACTTTAAAAGATTGCAGAATGTTAATTATAATCAGTAAATAAAAAATTACAGAGATTAATGAAACATTAAAAGAAACAAATTACATATAATTATATTATATATAATTTGAAATTTATTATCTTCTTTAGATATAGTTAGAACATACATAGAGAGAAAGAGAGAGAGAGAGAGAGAGAGAGATTCCGATTAATTCAAAGATTTTATCATGAAGACGAAGAATAATCTAAAAAAATTGTTCAGCAATATGCGTGTGTTCGAGATGTACGACACTATTTATGGCGAGCGGTTGTTGCAAAATTCGGCAACACTTTAATGCATTTTCTCTCTTTTTCGCATGTTTCGCGAAATTCTCTATAAATTTTTGCGCTTCTGTGCTGCCGAATGTTGCGGAATAGTCAGTGACCGTGCGCTTAAGTAAAGGATTTATCCACTCTCCCGGCAGAAGTTGCGCTCGGGCGAAAGAATTCCTTGGATTAATGGCGTCCTACTTTCAACGTGGACATGGAAAGAGAACGTGCACACGAGAAGGATCAAGAGAGGGTGGAAGATCGCAAACTAATGTCGAGGGACAGCGATGGGGACGGCGCGGCGACGGCAACGTTGGTGGTTAGGAGAGGGTTTGAGGAAGGATCGGTCGATTGTAACGTATATTAAAATTCCAATATCCAGACTTCGGATAACTTCTGTCGTATATCATACGAGCTGAACGCCGTGAACTAGCCTGCTCCGAGGTGCACGTTCTACAAACTGCTAGACCTTCTCCACTTGAAAATCGCGAATCGACGAGCGTCCCCCATGAAGACCCGTATAAGATAAACCGTTTTATGCGCAAAGTTTTACGGCAAAATGCATATTCATCGCCCCTCTCTCTCTCTCTCTCTCTCTCTCTCTCTCTCTCTGCGCACGATGAAGATTTTGAAGATAAAACTTGAGATGAAACTGGGAGTATCAAGGGAGTAAATCGTCGCCATTGTTTCCGCTTTCGTCCCACGACTTCTTATTAATAAAACTGCACGGTCGATTAAATTTAATCAGCTGCGATCGTGGCGAACGATAATTACTACTCATTAAAAATTATACACTATTCCAGTTACTCTGCTATAACGAGACCGAACAAGTAATAAATGAATGACTTTTACATTACAAAAATGAAGTATGGTAATTTCAACTGTCGCGTATCTCTCAAGTTTAATGTCATAAAGGTCTTTGTTTCCTTTTATATTTCGAACAAATGAGGAAGCAGCATAGATATTTTGAGATTTATAGCTATTATAGATTATACGCTAAAACTAATTTGCTGAATCGTTAAAGACACGTGCATTCCTCCTCCTGCTGATTAGACAATGTTGTCTCAAAAGTGAAACTGGCTTTATAGGATTTCGCGTGCCGCAGTCTCTTTCTCTAACTCGATTCTTCTTCTTTACATTCGACGGCGCCGCGCCGGTAGAAATCGGATGGAATTAAGGATCGCGCTCACAATGCCAGTGGCTACGAGCCATTCCGATCCTTACAATAGATGCAAGATAGCCGAAGAGCCTCTCTCTATCCTCGGGAGTCGTAGGAGTGTCCCGCCGATAGATTTATCGTGGTTTTCTTGCAAGGAGTTCCTCCTTCCTTTACGGCTATCTACGATCTATGTCGTGCCCTTTTCTCCCCTCGTGACTTCACCGACTCCTGCTATCACCACTATCGGTCGCTGCAATGCCCTCTTGCCCTTCGCTATGGCCAAAACTCGAAAGCTCGATCCACCAAAGAGATCCGTAGAATTGACAACTCACAGCATTTGTATTCCTCTCCTCTCGTCGTTCCTTGTTCTATTCGTTCCTTCACTTCTCTACCTATACCGCTCGCGTCCATCGAATTTCCACCCGGCTCGAGATCCCGCATCGTCTCCGAAAGACTTTCGATCCCATCTTCGTTATCCCATCTTCAGACGAGAGAGCAGTCTCATTTTTGTATTCTCGCTCTCGTTCGTGAATCGAGATTTTTATGGCTTACACGCCTGATCCGTCGACGCGATATTACGATGCTGATGGCGCAAAAATAGTAAGAAAAAAGTATTATGTACATGTACATAATGTGCTAAAATTAATTATTAAAATTAGTTTATATACTTGTGTATGCATAGCGCTTCATTATAATAAGACTGACACGCAACTAGTACGTATTATCATTGTAAAAGAAGTTTCCAAGATACAATCAGAAGTGAGAGATACAAATATGTAGACAACAGCGAAATGAAAAGACAGTGCGTGTCCAAAACGCGTGAATAGCATAATTACGAAATTCTACACCCGTACGACCGAATGCGGTTTCCGGTCAAATTGTCCATGAATCCGCAGAAATGTGGCACGCACTCATTTTGCGGCGCGGCTCAACGAAACTCTACTATGTCGTCCGATGCAACTAACCACCGTTGATGTCGACGCAATATGTTCATTATGCGTATCCATTGTCCATTCATACCGCCCAGCAATATGTAATTGCTTTTGTTGCGGTCTCACGAATAGAGCGACGCAGTCCTGCAAACTCGTATTTATCTAGAATATGCAGGCGTTACATATATAGAGAGACATAGTCACCACACGGCGATTCCAAATGGTAGATCAATGTAACAAGTTTGTATTTTCGTCGTGACAGGTTTCGAAAAAAAATTTTGGGAATCATTTCCCAGTTATTATCCCTTCTGCCAGTGTTTCTCATTTAAATACAATGATATAGGGAATTTTTTATACTAATTCTCTAATCCTACGGATTTTCATTTACGACATTTATATTTAGCTCGAAACAAATTTATCTCTAATAAATCGGAAAATGAAATTTTGCGAAATTTCGCTAAAACAGATTAAATTTTCGATCGATTTGTTGAGTTATCGGAATATTTCCACCGTACATACGATGGAATATACTCGTACGCGAGAATATACGTGCGCGCATTTCGAACAACCTTTCCTCCATTAAGTCTTGTAGATGCAGTCGCGCACGTCACCGACAGGCAACCAATATTGGCTCATCTCCAGCTCGTCTCCACTTTCGTCTCTCGTTTTCTCACTTAGACGCGCGAGGATGAGATGAAAATAATTTACCAGCATGTCGCAATAAAACGCATTTCAATTACTTGTGCTTTATACATCAAAATAAAAGTGAAGTTAAAGGAATTCTAAAAGCGCACACAAAATCAATTTATTCAAAATAAAAAATATTTTTTAGCTAAAAAATAAATTTCGGGAAGATAAATCTTTTTAAAAAATAACTTATGTATAAACTTAAATTTCATTTTACAGAAATGGATATTCTTTCCTTGTTCTTTAAAAGAATTTGTTTAACAACAAAATAAAAGTAATTAAAATATACTTTAATATAAATTATTATAAATATACTTTAAGTCGTGCTTCTCTTTTTTTAATCTTAATATTATATTAATGTATCAAAAACTAATAACTAAAAAAAATAGATAAAATAAAAAATTGCGTCGATTGAAAATTTAATTTCAAAATACAACTAGCTTAAATTTTACAACTACAGATACATGATGTATACAGATAAACAAGATGCGTCTTCTTTCGTAACTTTCATGTTCTTGTTCTTTTATTTTGTAAAAGGAATTCGAAGAAGATGACGATGAGAGAAAGAAGGAGAAGGAAAAAAGGCAAAAGAGAAAGAGAAAGAAAAACGGCGTGGATACGTACGTAGATGAGGAAGGCGGATCGAAGAGGAACAGGGAGCATGAGTAGGACGTCGGCACGGGAAAGTGACTGCTTTTAAACCGTTTCTGCACCGCGGACTGATTGATGGAGTTCCCTAGGATCGAATTGCTTCCTAGGCACACTCCGGGATTCCATAGGACTCAGAGCGTAACTGCGACGTGTAGGGGTTCCCATATACTCGGCACGTCGAGGACTAGGCACGGTAACGTCATTACGCAAACACGCACGCGGTTCGACGACGACTTCTTGTCTCCCGACGAATAATAATTGCGACATCGTGACGATAGAGTTCGGAGATGATTCTGAACACTCAGTAAAAAAAGTGGGACAATTTTTTAATATTTAATTTTACATTAGTGACAGTAGGAAGTAAAATAAAATTTTAAAAGTAGTAAAAGAAGTATTATCTAGTACAAAAAAAAATATTCTTTGTAATTACGTAATAATATATAATTTTCATAATATACGATAAAATCAAAGTTTTCGATTCTATTCAAAATTTTTGATTAAAAACAAACAGATATAATAAAATAAATAACAAAGAATACGATCCATATCCAATATCTATGATTGCAATGATGTTATTATTCAAAACGAAAGTATAAAGAGATAAAAACTTAGATTCAAATTTAAATGCGATTTTACTGTATTATCTATATTATTCTCTTTAGATTTTTTTCTTCGCAGGAGATTAAAATCAAGAGACTAAAAGTTACCCGCAATCCGTAATAAACGTTTCCATGGCAGACCACTTACTTCATTATGATCGTTTCTTGTAGTCAGCGGGAGTGCCCGGCCATTAATATAGCTTCCACTGATATCAGTGGATTAACCTACTTGCGCGCGTTATTACCGGTTAGTCCGCGTGTCTATGTCGTTTATTTGCCGATTACCAGCTCAAATCCTTGAGTTTCGATTTCTCTTTTTTTCTTGCTAAACTTCGCCTAGACCAAGGTTTTATTAATGAACCAACGTCATCCTATCTGTCGACAACTTAGGTTGCGTCGTTTATGAAGGAGAATCGCTCGGCGATCGCACTGCCTACCAAGAAAGAACGGCAACGACTTATTTTCACGTCACGTGCAGCACTCGTTAGTCTCGAGCGCTTCAAAAAATCGATAGCTCGTTCGAGAGACCGTCAGCAACGGATATACGGAAAGATGAGGTTTCCGTAAGCTGATTAGATTTGATAAAATTTTCATCGCGCTTAAATTATAGCGTTAGAAATGTACATAGAAAGAACGGAAATCGATGAAAGAATTATAAAGAAAGACCGATGAAGTTCAGATTAGTGGATTTCTATTTTAGTGGATTTCTATTTTAAAGTAAATAATAATGCATATACAAAACAAAGTTTTTAAGTATATTTTTCATATAAAACGAGCGATCAAAATGTATCTACGGGTAATTTAATTCGTAAAAGCTGACTAATGTCGCATAGCTTCTACATCCGTTCACGGTATATCATCGTTGCACGCCGTCGTGTCCAAATGCAGGATACGTTTGGGGGTGGAATAAAGCGGGGTACATTCAACGGCGTGGTAACGTTTAGCGTTACCGCGCGGATGAATGATCGCATTCCGATAGGAACGATGACGGGAGCGTTGGTAGCCACCGGTGATTCCGGCATTGGGAAAGCGCCGAGGCAAATGCCGATACGTAACATTGGAGGTCGTTAGACGTCAGCGAACACAAAGCGGCATAAATCAGAGAATCCGAGGGTTAGCGATAGATGGGGGAGGGGGTGTAATTACCAGAGAAGGTGATTATTCGGAGACAACGGGAAAGAACGAATGAGGGTAAAAGGGACGTATAGAAAGAGAGAGAGGAAGAGTGAAAGCATAGAAACATATAGAAAAGAGAGAAAGGGATGGAAGGAGCTGAACAGAGAGAGGGTGGACGAGGGTGAAGGGTGTCACGGTGCTAGATTGCACACACAGTTCCACAAAAAGAGCGACCAATCTACATACATTTACATTGCATGGGTTTTGTTATCCGGTCCAGCTCTTTCTCACTTTCTCTCCCCCTCTCTCTCTCTCTCTCTCTTTCTCTTATTCCCATATGAAACCACACCAATCCAAACGAGCCATCGAGTTAGGTTGGGAGTTGGTATCTACGATTGCCAGCGGCCGTTTTATTTCGTGGCTTGGTACGCCGCGGCATTCTTTCTCCCTTGTGGATTGCCAATGAAACGATCACCTAGGATCTGAATCCCATGGGAAAAAGCGTCGATTCGTGGTGCCTTTTATTTTACCGGGACAAAAGAAAACCTTCCTCCGATCGTGTTTTAACCATGCGACAGCGAAAGGTGCGACGCTGACAATCGGCCGGAAATACGCGGTCGTATATGCCGAGCTTCGAACTCGAGGAAGAGCTCACGGACGCATACACATGCCGGAATAACGCTACTCCGTATTGTCGTGTCTCGTGGCGGCGATAATTCGCGTGAGCGCGACACTGGAAAGTAGAAGTCGGACACGAGAATCAGACACGGCATTGCGGATTCGTGTGGAATAGACGCGCCGTTAAACAACGAGAAGCATCTCCGAAGTTGGTACCTATCGCGACCCGACGACGCGCCATTAGCGACCTAATTCGTCCCAAGGGTGTCCTTTAAGTGCACACTCCGCCTGCAGGAAACTACCGTCGGAGTCGGAGAGCAGCCATGGCGAGCCCGTGCGACTCTCGAGTACGCGAGATTTTTGTCAGCAGGCAATCTGCATAGATTTACATCCGTTTAGTCGCTTAGTTAAGCGCGTTATCAAAGTCGCTCTTTCACCGCGCTACCTCGGGCGCTTTTGGGTAATAAAGGGTCATTCCTGCTACAGTCGACAAGGGGCAGCAGAGAGAACTCTCTCCATTACTTCGCGTACCATTCATCTATTTTTCTATGCCATCTCGCAATTATGCCTGAAACGCGCTATCCGTTGCTCCGGTTAACTTCAACGTCGTCTATATTTCGTATGCGTTGCGGGGTCGAATATATTTCGCTCTCACGCATTCCATCTCTCGCATGCGTATTTAGGAAATTCATATAAATTTATGCATAAAATTTAGATATTTTGCATTTCTAAGAGAATTCGGAATAACAATAATAGCTATAAAAGACTATACTAAATTTCTTTCGTTTATTTATAATAAAAGTAATTATCTAATTGTGCAAATGATTCGATAAATCATCATTATGTTGATTTATCGATAGCACGAGTCCTGCCACATTTTCCATTATGAGATACCGGCGATTCGTGCTCCGGTGGTTCCGCGTTAAAGCGCAATTCCGATAACATAACCGCAAGTTATCGCCTCTTAGAGCCCAAGAGTAAATCCACCACTTGGTTCGGATCAGGTAGCACCCAACGAACCGGTGGATTTACCGCGGCGCTATACAGAGAGCCAACAACATTTTGTCGGGTCATCGTGTAGCTGCTAGCTATATCCATCCTTTCCCGATCCTTGTGTGCTCGCTTTTTACACGGAGATGAAATTTCTGCCGGGAACAGATGGTGTCTCGTTGGTAACGACTCCATCTCTCGACCTGGATGTATCTAAAGATGTACTGCGCAAAGCGTTTCTATCTTGTAAAGCATCGCTTCGTAGATAAATTCTGTACAGAACAACATTTTTCCCATATTATCAATGTACGATCGAGTTTGCAAAAAAAAATCATATTATGATATATTCTACGTTTCGAACGATGGCCGTATGAAATTCCGCGCGAAGATATCGACCGATGATTATCGATCGTGGAAGACCAATCGTTTTCCACGACGGCGCGTTGCGTGTCTTTAATAGGTCTGGGCAAATATTTGTGGTAACCTTTCAATTTCTCCCGGTGAAGGAAGAAAATTGATTCTACTGGCTACGTTTGTGGTGCAGTTCGTGCAGACAGTGTTCGTCAAGCAGCTTAGAAGAGAGAAACGAGATCGGAAGTAAAAGAAAATGGAACAGAGAACGAAATAGAAAAGAGAGAGAGAGAGAGGGGGAGAGAGAGAGAGAGAGAGAGAGAGAGAGAATGTAACTCGGAAGAGATCCAATGTGAAATACTGTTTCATTTTACATTTTCATATAAACTACTGGTAGACTCTTTTAGATGCAAATGCAACGTTTACCTAACCGGTCCGCGATGCATCATCTCACATCCATGCGAAACGCCCAGCCGACGAAACCGTGACTTTCTTCCGACGCAAATGACATCCACGGGATCTCTTTTTGCGGTACTCGTTGAATTTTCAAGACGCGTTGTATAGTGTCGAAAGAGAGCGATGTGGAGACTCGGCGATCTGCATCCGTTTGACATACTACGCAGCTAGCTTCTCTCCTTCAAGAAGGTAAACATGCGTCCCTTGAAACCGTTCGTTCCCGTGAGAGATCCCAGAGGCAAACAATTGCGGGAGTGTTGCAAAAACATGTTTGAACCTTTCAAGAATATTTTCGTTTATACATTATAAATTGAAAGGTTTACGAACGAGAAATTTAAATAATTGATCATGGTGACATCACAATTTTAGTTGATTTTCAAAACAATATTCAAGACAGCCATAAACGCCATCATGCACGCTTTATTCAGTTTCCCTTGGCGACACTTGAAAATTAATACATTAACGAGAAACGCAAGATCTATCTGGCAAGTACACGTAGATATATGCCGTTCCGTGGTACTAATCCCGATAAATGTTCCGGTGCGTACCCGTTAAAGCTACGGTGAAAACCGGCTCTCCCGAAATGGCGGCGCATGTATACCTATAACACTGTCGGGGTGTTCTCGAAACTGCGCACGGCCCATAAATCTCGAACAAAACTAAGCTCCTAGCCAGGCTGGCGCGATGTAACTTTAAAGCCCGTTAAGTGATTATTAACGTTCCTGCCTTCGTACGGCAAGCCATGTTAATATGCAAGAAACCAAGCTGTTTTGAAATGCGCGGCCCGTAATTACTCTTCGGCCGATGATGTCGGAGATGCACTTATCGATACGATAATAATCGAATTAATCATTCATGAATACGCATTACGCGTTGCGTTTGATATGACTAATCCGTTCGCTTTCAAATATTAAAATTCAATGGTGATAGTAAATCCGTCCAAACGTCACGATCTTGAAGTTCCTAATGTTCTCAGGCATGACGCTATAACCTGAATAACGTTAAAAACTGAAACTCCCATCAGTGTAAAGTCGACGCGAAACTCGCATAAATACGGTTTTGCAAGAACTTTTTATCGCAATAGCTTGTAGTCCTCTTTTCCACCGTAATTCTAGCTAAGAATAAGATTATCGAGTTTTCTACTTTTAATATTATTTCCTCAAGATATAAAGTCAAACAAAATTATAAAGAAGAAAAGTAAAAGCTCCTTTGTTCCACGTATAAGATGCATCAGTGTATCGCGCTCTTCCTTTTCCTATAAAATTTTTGAAACATTTTTAAATGGTTACAATTTGAAAAAAAAATACCTCAGTATTTTCTTATAAAAAAAAAAATCAATTCTGAACTAACTGAAGAATATAGCTAATTTAACTCTACATAAATATACAAGTCTAGAAACAATAAAAAAAGAAACAGTATATCACTAAGCACATAGGTACAATAAGCAGAGATGGAGCCGACATCGTTAATGATTTGGCGTGCAGCCTCGCTATTATGTCGATGGAATTAGTTTTGCGGGTGAAATGCCCAGTTATTACCAACCTCGGTAACACGGTAACATTCAGATTGCGCGCAAACTGCGTTCTTTATTATTAACTTTAACGCTCGCATAACACTAGATTAATAACGCAGTTAGATTGTAAAAGCTTTTAGCTTACGAGCCTTTCGTTAATGCGTATATTTTAGCGAAACGGTCAGCCCTCGTGCGTTTCCATTCTACTACTTCTTTTTTTTCTGACTATCGTTTTCCACCGTAAACCTTTTAATTAACGATGACTGAAGTCCGATAAGAAAGCTGTTCTCATTTTTGTCTCCCCTGACCTCCGTTAGCTCTTTCACACTTTATCGTTTTATCTTGAGAGATTCGCCATGATAATACTCGGCCTACAGGCGAATAATTATGCTAATTGAATATCGGTCGACCTTCGTCAACGAGGTTTAACGATATTCGATACCACCTCGGTTGTTTTTAAGATCCTGCCATTCCGTCACGAAATAATAACGATAATTCCATCATGGATAGTAATTAATTAAAACAATGTATGATTAAGAAACTTAATGAATGAGTTTAGATATCTTTATGAAAACTATGGTGTAATGTTATCATGCAAAATATTCTTGATGTAAATATGTAATATCTTATACAATCATGTAACATTTCCAACAAATCCTTGAGCATGTCTCGAGCTTTACATTTTATCATGTCACGACAATGTCAGCTGAGATGACGTCGCGTCTAGGACTGCGCAAAGTATTTTCAGCCTAGCAAAAACACGAAACATTATCCCTGTCTCACATAACATTCGGTACTCAGTGTACGCGATAGCATATACGAGCTATCTTCACTTGTTCGCGGTAAGAACAGGTCTGTGTAAGGTCTGTGTCCTACAGAGGATTTTCATCGCTCGTCGTGCACGTTCCATATCTCCGGAGAAAATAACCACTTAAGAGCTCTCTTATACAAGAAGGGAAAGGAGTTTGAGGTGACGACGAGCAGACCGAGGACAAGAGAAACGAAGGTGGATAGAAGAAGATAAGAGAGGATGGCCCTATAGAAGAGAGGTCACGGTAAGGTGGATTGCTCGGCCCCCGGAAAATTACTCCTGGCTATCGTTCGTTCCCCACTTCCGTAGATGCGTTAAGACTCTTCTCAGCTGCCGAAGCACAGAGACATGAGGGGAAACCCGTCATGGAGCCTAGATGAGTCTACATCTACTTAATGCCCGCCGCTATCCGGAACAAATTACTCGGGGGACCGAGAAATTAAGTCGACATCTTCGCAGGATCCACCACACGAGGATTAGTTAGCATAGAGTAATCCCACTGCTCGTCGACCGACTGAATTTCTTTAGTTCTTTCACAAATTACATATAGCCATCTTTAAAATCGACATTCAAGAAGATTAGTCACTCGATGATGAAATAAATTAATTGCGCTATAGTCTTTTCTTAATAAGATCTCGACAAGTGTAGATAAATGAATACCTGTAAATTTGATATTATTTCTAAATCTTTTTTGGAGTAAAATTTTA
>Ga0157363_1003613_pt1 | contig 14014 bp, 9 predicted proteins | sample AttsexASBM1_FD_111477 | JGI IMG/M metagenome (GOLD analysis project Ga0157363, IMG submission 111477) | Fungus gardens microbial communities from leaf cutter ant in Ribeirão Preto, State of São Paulo, Brazil - Atta sexdens ASBM1 | ecosystem: Host-associated > Fungi > Mycelium > Unclassified ...
CCGCTGTCGGGAAGGATCTGTTCACAAAGAAGATCACCTCTCCTCAGCATCTGGCGATCCAGGGTGGCTCAAATGGCGGTCTTCTGATGGGGGTCGAATTCACTCAGCACCCTGATATGTGGCACGCTGTTGATATCGAAGTTCCGCTGCTGGACATGATGAATTTTGAACATATGTCCGCAGGTGCTTCGTGGGTTGGCGAGTATGGAAGTGTCTCCATCCCGGAGCAGAAGGCATTCTTGCGTAGTATTTCGCCGGTTCAAAATTTGAAGGCAGGCACCAGATATCCTGAGCCGTTCATCGAAACGACGACCAAGGATGATCGCGTTGGCCCTGTTCATGCTCGCCGTTTTGCGTGGCGCATGAGCGAACTGAAGCTACCGTATTATTACTGGGAGCAGGTTGCAGGTGGGCATGGGGTGGGTGCAAGTCAAGCCGAAGTGGCGCAGACCGAAGCCCTGACATACGCTTATCTTTGGGACAAACTCGGCACGTCTAACTGACGTGTTTATGCGGGCTTCCTTCAGGAAGCCCGCTTCAGGCTTGAATGATTATCAGGCCTTGTTGTGCTTCTTGCCCAGCATCAGCCAACCACCCACAAGAATGATGGCGATCAACGGAATAGCGGCGACTGTTGTGGTGCCGTCTGGGTAGTCAAATGCCATCATGAGCACGACGAAGCCCAGAAAAGCCAGCGTAGCCCAACTGGTGTAAGGCGCACCGGGCATGCCGAAAGTGGTGCGTGCGATTTCGCCGCGGTCAATCGCACGACGCAGTCGTAGCTGGCAAAGCAGGATAAAGACCCAGGTGCTGATGATGCCAATAGCCGCAAAGTTCAACACGACCTCGAACACGCGCGCAGGGATGAGGTAGTTCAGGCCCACGCCCACCAGATACACGCTAAGTGTGGTCAGGATGCCGACGTAAGGTACCGAACTCCGGCTCATTTTGGATAGTGCCTGCGGTCCTGATCCGCCCAGCGACAAGGCACGCAGCACACGACCGGTTGAATACAGGCCAGAGTTCAGGCTGGAGAGGGCAGCTGTCAGAACAACAATGTTCATCAGTGAGCCAACCCCCGGAATACCCAGCGCTTCAAAGAAGGTCACGAACGGGCTGATGCCAGCGTGATAGGCTGTCCAAGGCAGGAGGCAGACCAACAGTACGACAGAGCCTACGTAGAACAGGCCGATACGCCAGATCACACTGTTGACGGCACGCGGCAGGATCTCACGAGCGTCTCTGCATTCACCTGCTGCTGTGCCGAGAAGCTCAATTGCTGAATATGCGAACACCACGCCCTGCAGCAGCATGAATGCAACCATCGGTCCGTGAGGGAAAATGCCACCATTATCGGTGATGAGGTGCAGGCCTGTTGTATGGCCGTTCACTGGCATGCGGGAGCCCAGAATGATCGTTCCGGCAATCAGGAATGCAGCGAGCGCAAGGACTTTCACGAGAGAGAACCAAAATTCCATCTCACCGAAATATCGCACGCCGATCATATTCATAGTGCCGACGATGGCCAGAGCACCAAAGGCAAATACCCATTGCGGGACATTAACGAAAATGGCCCAGTAATGCATGTAAAGTGCGACGGCAGTGATATCCACGATACCCGTCATGGCCCAGTTCATGAACGAGAGCCACCCAGCGGCATAAGCCGCCTTTTCGCCAAGAAACTCGCGGGCATACGTTACGAAGCTGCCACTTGTAGGGCGGTACATGACCAGTTCACCGAGCGCACGCAGGATCAGGAACGAAAAAACACCACAGATGGCATAGATCAGGGCGAGTGATGGGCCTGCGAGCTGGAGGCGCGACCCTGCGCCAAGGAAAAGGCCCGTTCCAATAGCGCCGCCGATAGCGATCATCTGAACGTGCCGACGCCCTAGGTCCTTATGGTAGCCTTCCTCGCTGATGAGTTCTTCCGAAGATGAAACTGTATCGTGCGCGGAGTTTGTCGTCATTTGGACGTCCTGAAAAAACCATCGGTCTAGAAACGAAGAGCCCGGAAATCCCCTAGTCGCTTGAAGCGCATCAGGTATGCCCAGCTTGCATGGAACCATAGGGGAAGCCGAGCGAAATGCCAATGTAGGCAAATATTGTTTCGTGTGGCTGGTCTTTTTAACCCTGATGATCCGGTGGCACTGCCATGCATGCCATTCCCTGTCCGGAAAGGGAGGAACATGCTTTTGCGGCTTCGGAACGACTGATTCCCGCCAGTCTTGCGCGCCAGAAGCGCATTCCGTGTGAAACAGTCGGCTGTACCTGCACCTGTGCACCCTGGAGGGGCGTGAACGCGGCTTGTCGCGCCATGGTGGCGGCAAATCTTGCCTGTCCGGGATTAGCAAACGCTCCGACCTGAACCGCCCAGCTCCCATAGCTGGCAGCGGCAGAATCGGAGAAAGAGGAAGCTGTCAGGCGGTGTGGTGTCGGAATGACTGGTGGCGGTGGCCGATAAGATGCCAGTCTGACTGTGCCAGCGTTGTTCAAAGGAGCGCTCTGTACGGTTTCCATACTGGTTGGCGGTGGAAGTTCGGGAGATGGCGGGGCCTGCATTTTGCAGGGCACATCAGGGTCGTAAGCTGCATCCGCATCACAGGGAATGGCCGAAGGGGCGGGCATGCTGGCACCGATATTGCGTGATGCCCATGCTTGCTGAACGGACCGTTGCGGCACGTTCGAAGCAATCATATCCGTTGCTGTTTGGGTCTGGGGTGTTGATGTGACTATGGCCGGGGAGGCGTTGAGCTGGTCAGCCGTTGCGTACATCGCAAGAGGGCCAGTCATGGCGACCTGGGTTCCAAGATGTGGCGTGATGTTCGCTACGTAGGAAGTCGTCTCGTTAGGGAGGCGTCTGCCGTCATACAGGTAGGATTCGAGGCGCTGAGGACCTGCGTTATATGCAGCAAGGAATGCAGGAGCCCCGTATTTGGCAGAAAGAATATGGATATATCCCGTGCCCGCCATGATGTTGTCATGAGGTTCATAAGGATCGGAGCCAAGCCCATAGCGGTCCTGCATATCTGCATAGGTCTGGGGCATGAGTTGCATAAGGCCCATGGCGCCGGCACTTGAAGTGATTGGCTGACCGTTAAGATATTCGTGTCCCCCGGATTCCTGATGTATGACCGCTCGAATCCATTCCTGTGGAACAGAGAACCTTTTTGCGGCAGCAAGAATATAGGGTCCCCAGGGATCTGCGGCTGTGCCGGGTGCGCGATATGCCCCCGATCCCTGATAATAACGGCCATATGGAGAGCGCTGTGAAGCGCAACCACTCAGAGAAGCCGCGGCGATTAGAATCATGCACAGAGAGGGCCAGTTTCGCTTTTCCTGAGCCTTTGGAAACCTGTTGTTAACCTTTTTTGACCATGATCCTTTCTGTTCCAGGGAAGGGAAAGAAACGTCGTGGCAACGGAAGAACCAGAGCTGATCCCACAGGGAAAAAGCTCGAAAAAGCCAAAGCTTCTTATCCTTGTGGCGGCTGTTGCTGTTCTTCTGCTGGGCGGAGGAGGAGCGTTTGCGTGGCATCATTTCCATCAATCAGTATCCCACTCCAAAGTGCCTGCGGCCGATATCATCCAGCCGATGAACATCGTCATCCCGACAATTATGTCTAACCTTGATTCCGGAGACGGTCGCCCACGTTACGTTCGTGTGAGTGCACGGCTGCAACTCGCAGACGGCAGGGACGCGGAAAAGGTCCTTCCGCTGATGCCTGAGATCCAGAATGCGTTCCAGTCTTATCTCCACGAAACTCGCCCCGATGAACTTTCCGGCAGTGGAATCTATCGGCTCCGTGAAGCTCTACTAACCCAGATTGCCAATATTGTGGCACCGATCCGTGTTCGGGATCTCTTCTTTGTGGAGCTTCTGGTCCAGTGAATGACGATGATTTTCCGGATACCCAGTTTCCTGCAGCATCTATAGCCATGCCGTCATTCGCGGATGACGGTGGAGAAGCAGGGAGGATCCTGAATCAGGAAGAGATTGACAGCCTTTTCGGTGGTTCCCCGGAGGACGCGTCTCAATCAGGAAGCGGCTTAGAGCGCCTTATCGGTGCGCCTTACGTATCTTATGAGCGCCTTCCGATGCTCGAGGTCGTTTTTGATCGCCTCGTACGCATTTTGACGACAAGTATGCGAAACTTCACCAGCGACAATGTTGATCTGTCGATGGACCGTCTGAATTCGCAGAGATTCGGTGATTATCTGGAAAGTGTTTCGGATCGCGCGATGTTTGCGGTTTTCAAGGCCGAAGAATGGGATAATTACGGATTACTCGTTCTAAATTCCTCGTTGATCTATACCGTTGTCGATGCACTCTTGGGTGGCCATACCAGATTGCAGGCAAACGCGGTGGCGACGCCTCGCGTCCGCCAGGACAGCAGGAGCCACACAACTATTGAGCGAGCGTTGATCGAGCCGCTTATCGAGATTGTGCTGAACAATCTTGCGGAAAGCTTCAGCCCATTATGTGCCGTGAATTTCCGGTTCGAGCGTTTGGAACTCAGTTCGCGTTTTGCTGCCATTTCCCGGGCGGCAAATGGCGTTGTTATGGCGCGTTTCTCTGTTGATATGGCTGGACGGGGAGGGGACATGGATCTGATCCTTCCTCATGCCACGCTTGAGCCTGTTCGAGAGACGCTTCTACAGCAGTTTATGGGCGAAAAATTTGGTCATGATGAAATCTGGGAGAGCCATCTCGCGCGTGAACTCTGGCAAACGGAAGTCACGCTGGATGCTATTCTTGAAGAGCAAACGATGAACCTGCAGGACATCATTTCTCTGTCCCCGGGAGACCAGCTTGTTTTCCGTCCGAATTCGGGTGGGCGTGTTCAGTTGCGTTGCGGTGGAACACCGATGTTCACAGCCAAAGTTGGCCGTGCACATGGGCATGTGGCGGTGCGTATCGAGGAAACAACACGCAGAACCGCGAGTGGAAACAGCCGTACGACATCCTATAGCTGAGGGCAGATTTATGGATAGTTTTCAGCTGGGTGTCGAAATTTCCCTATCAGTCCTTCTTCTGATTACGATTTTTTACAGCCTTTATCTTGGCCGTGCCCTGACTGTATTGCGTCGTGACCGATCTGAACTAAATACGCTGATCTCTACGCTGCAGGCCAGTAGCAGTCAGGCGCAATCCGGTATTGATCATCTGCGCCAAACAACTGAACGGGTTGGGCGGACTTTGGGAAGAACGGTTGAGAGTGGCAAGGAACTCAAAGCGGAACTCAAGGAGCTGTGCGATCGTGCTGAGCTTCTTTTGGGAAGATTGGACCGTCCTGCAGTTTCCCGAACAGTCGCTCCGACGGAAGGAAAACGTTTCTCAGACGGCGCTGTGCGTGAAAGCCTGACCGCATCTCCTGCTGACAAAATCGGGAATGTGCCTGAAGGTAAAATGGTAAAAAAACCCGTTGGCAAGAGCGCGGCAGAGCGTGAATTGCTCCACGCTCTTCGCCAGAAGCAAGGTTAACGGCAGTGCTATTAAAACTGGTTTACCTGAGCTGCGCATTAATGATCGTTCTGCTGACGACAAAAATATATGCGATCGCTGCGGACGTGGCGCCGTCATCTTCGACGGAACAGATTGCGAGCGCCGGGGGGCAGTCTGCTGCGACTGCTGTGCCACCTCCTCCTCTTGCTACCGAAAAAAAATCAGCTGTTGCTTCCGCTAATCTTTGTGCTCAGGGAGGATGTGAAGGAAAAACATCTCCTGCGACGACGGTCAGTGCAGGCCAAAATGTTGCTCCCCAGCAAACTGCAAATCCCCAGAGTTCGGCATTGATGCAGGATTTGGCTGCACGAAAGGCCGATCTGGATTGCCAGACGGAAGCTTTGGGCGAGCGTCAACGTTTGATTGATGCTGCAGAGGCTGAGCTTCAAAGGCGTATGGCGGCTCTTTCGGAGAAGGAAGATCATCTGGCGGATGGCCAGCGCCATGCAGCGATACTTTCACATGAGGATACTGATCGTCTCGTACGGATTTATGAAGCTATGAGGCCTGCCGACGCAGCGGCGATTTTCAATGTTCTGGATCTTCGGGTGGGCGTCCCACTTTTAAAGAAAATGAGTCCGAGAAAGGCCTCCGCAATTATGGCTCTTATGTCTCCTCAGAGAGCCATTCTTGCTACGCAGCTTCTTGCCAGTGAAACCGGGCGACCTGTTCTGCAGGAAAGTCACTGAGAATGCGTAAGACTGTTCGTGGATGTGCATTCGGATGCTGGGTTGTGCTGGCGGGTGCTCTTCCCACGAGCACGCGTGCTCAGAATGTGCCTGCAGTGCCTGATTTTCCGAAAACAGTTATAATCAAGCGCGCACCTGCTGAGCGTATCATTAATCTTCCCGTAATTTCATTGAACAGGAAGAAATTACCAGTATTGCTTTCCCTACATTCGATAGAATCAAGTACCGTACCGAGTTCTAACGGTAAATTGCTTCCTTCAGGTTGGAATTTTCTGGAAAATCCTAGCCCTTTGCTTAAAAAAGACGATAGTGTTGCGCAATTAGTAAATCCTGACACTACGCCCTCTATTGAGCAGCCTTCTATTGGAAAAATGTCCAAGACTCTTCAGGCTTATCGCGATGACCTGTCGGAAAATACAACAGGTTTATGGTTGCCATTGGGCGAAATGACACCGATTGCTGCGTTTAGATCGGGGGGACAGATTATTATCGTGGCAGATGGCCGCCATCCCCTGGATACGACTACTCTGCCTGCTAATGGACCGTTGAATGTCACTGCGGTGCGTGTCATGGAAACGACAACAGTCGTGACGCTGCACGTTGCTGGTGGTACTGATCCTGCCATCCTACCTGCTGGGGCCGGGTGGAGCATTTCTCTTGCGCCGTCACCTCCTCCAACCTCAAATATCCATGTAACGCAGTCGAAGGGGGCACTGTACTTTTCCTTACCTCCTCAGGATGCTTCCCCGCGAGCGGTAACATTTACAGATCCTTCTTCGGGCCGGAAGCTATTGCTTGGTTTGGTTCGAGGAGGTGGAATTGCGAGTAGTCTGGCCCAAGTTGGTCCAGGTTTTGCTTTGCGACCGAGTGTCGTGGGTGTTGTTGTCGCCTCGGATTCCGATAACGTTGAGTTACGAAAATCGGGCGATCAGTTTGTTCTTGATGCCGCGGGAGTGGATATTTCGCCTCTTCTTTCCAGCAGAACCGGAGACATTTCGCCGGCCAACGAAACAGGTGTCTCTTTCGCATCAGCTCCTCTGAGCGCGCTTATGGAAAATTACAGACAAGCCTGGACCAGTGCTGCATTTTCCTCTCCGGCAAAAAGGTTTAATGCGCGACTGCGAGCCGCAAAAGCGGCTGCGGCACTGGGAGACGGGGCTGGGCTGGACGGAGCGCTTACTGCGGCACTTCGTGACCAGCCAGAGGGTGCCGCGAGGCTGGATGTGAAGAGGCTTCAGCAGGTCTCGGCTTTGTTGAACCATTATTTTGTTGATGGAAGCCCGCCTGAAATTTCAGCGAATGCTCCCGAGGATCAGTTCTGGCGGGGGGAGGTGGAGCTACTCCAAGCCAGTCTGTCGAATGATGCAAGTCTCAATAAAGACGAACGTGAAAAGGTGGCATCTCTTCTAGCCTCCGGGCTGAGTGCCGTAGAGCATTATCCAGCAAGCCTGAGAAAGCAGATATTGCCTGCTGCGGCGGAGTTCGTTTCCCGGTATGGCTCTTCCGCTGCTCTTGGGGCGTTGATCAGGTGTGCAAATATTCCAGAAGAAAATCTGGCTTGCGCGATTTCGGCTTCGCGTCGGAATGATGTTACGGCCAGTGCCCAACTGTTGAAGCTGGAAGACGAACCTGACTCTCACGTCTGGTCTGGTGCGCGTGAGGAACGCGTTCTTTTAGAGCAGAAGGCTGGAAAAATTGCTCCTGATAAGGCGGCTGAAATGCTGGATAACCTCATTCCGGCAGCACGTCTGTCTGATCGGGAGAAAGAAGTACGCCTGGAGGAGCTGGATGCGGTTCTTGCGGCGGGCAATCTTCAAAAGGCCCAGTCTCTTATAGATGAGTGGGGGCAGATTTATCCCAAATGCGATGCCGATATTCTGCCTCGCAAGCTTGTATTAGCCACTCTGCTTGGCAAAAATTCTACTGGTGGGGATTTAGGGGCGAGGATCGGGTTTCTGAAGAATACGCTGGAGCATGTATCATCTCAGCCGGAAAGAAATGAGCTGCTGAAGTCTCTTGCTGCCCAGTACGAAGCACTTGGTTTAGCAGGCCAGGCCGTAGACGTTTTCAGAAGTCTATTGCCTCAGCTGCCAAAATCCGAGCAGGCCGATACGCGGATTAAAATGGCAAGTCTTGAACTTTCAACAGGGGGGACGGATCAGGTTCATCAGGATCTTGCCCCGCTGCTCAGCAGTTCAGCGGCTGCAGGAAGTGCGCTGCCAGGAGGCACGCCGAGTGTGCAGATCGAAGCTGCCATTCTGGATGCCAAGGCTTCACTCTATGGGCATGATCTGGATAGAGCTGTGCATACCCTTGATGGTTTGTCCGACGTACGTGCGCAGATGCTTCTGGCTCAGATTGCTGAGACACGGCAGGCATGGCCAGAGGCAGTTTCAATTCTGCAGCGTGTTCTGGACCAGCAAATCCCAACGGACAAACCGGTCATCTCCCTGACGAACGAGCAGCAGCAGCTTGTCATTCATCTGGCTGAAGATATTTCTCATGCGGGGAACAGGCAGGCTGGTGACGGTCTTCATGCGCGTTTTGGCAAATCGATGTCGCAGGGAGCCATGGGTTCCATGTTCAATCTTCTGACAGGAGCTGACACGAAACCAGCGAAACAGGGTGCGGGAGGGTAGAATCAGATTTTCTGGGGAACCCTGTAGCCGGCCAGAAAGACTTTCACACCCTGCTGAATGAATGTCAGAAGGTCTTCTCTGGAACGTGGCGGGCGGCAATGCGTCAACTGTGACAGCAATGGCGCTCCAAGCGTGATTCCAAAAAGAAGATCGCTGGCGTCTTCTGGATTTCCGACCTTTATCAACCCAGCTTTTTCCTGATCCATCAGCCAGTTCTGGACGTTGAATTTACGTCCAGATAAATGGAACAGATCAGTCATAAGCTGGCGAATGGCAGGGTTGCGTGTTGTTTCCGTGACGATGGAGCGCATCAGGCTGAGACGCTCTTCGTCCAGCAGGCAGTCAGCCATGCGCGTCATCATGTCAGTGAGTTGTTGCTCCAGGCTGTCTGAAGGGTTCGTCACAAAATCGAAAGGCGTGAAAAGTCTTTCGAGGATCAGTGTTTCAAAAAGGGAGTTCTTGGATGGAAAGAACTGATAGAGGGTTTTTTTAGACATCCCGGAGCAACTTGCGATGCTGTCCATCGACGCTGCGTGATATCCATAGGATTTCAGTGATTCGCTTGCGGCTTCCAGAATCCTCTGACGTCTTTCTTCGTCGTCCAATGCTGGCGGTCTTCCGCAGCAGGAACGTTTTTTGACGGAAGTGACGTCTGCGTCATGGCGGATCAAGCTGGACTCCAGGGGCATTATGAAAGACCGAATTGACGACATATGAGGAAACCAGCTAGTTTCCTCATATGTGGAAACTCTAGGGTTTCTTTATCACAGGATAACGGCGGGACCATGCCTTCTTTTGAAAAAATGTTTCAGACACCCGCACAGCCGGTCTTTTCTGGAATAAAATCCCGGTTTCGGTTGACATCCGCACTGGTGCCCGTGGTGCTTGCCCCGGCACTGCTGGTTGGAGGCTGTCAAAAGAAGCAGGCTCCCCCCGCACCAATGCCGCAGGGCGTAGAAGTTCTGACATTACATAAGCAGGCAGTCACGCTCGAGACTTCCCTTCCGGGTAGAACGTCACCTTATGAGCAGGCGCAGATTCGTCCGCAGGTGAGCGGTGTTATTGTCTCGCGTGACTTTCAGCAGGGTGCTGATGTTAAGGCGGGTCAGCAGCTTTTCCAGATTTTTAGCGCTCCATATCAGGCTGCATATGATCAGGCGCACGCTTCACTGTTGAATGCGCAGGCTGCTGCAACCCGCGCTCAAGGGCAGCTCCGTCGTTATCGGCCGCTAGCTGCTGCTCATGCCGTCAGTTCTCAGGATTACGATAACACTCTGGCCACTGCGAAACAGGCTGAAGCTCAGGTTGAACAGGCCAAAGCGAACTTGGAATCTGCTGCTGTAAACCTGAATTACACGCATGTCCGTGCGCCTATTGATGGTCGTATCGGCCGTACTCTCTATACACAGGGCACATTGCTGACAGCTGGGCAGACCCAGCCTATCGCAGTCGTGACGCGGCTTGATCCGGTATATGTGGACGTCAATCTCGCTGCGACCGACATGCTTCGTCTGAAGCGTGAGCTTGCCAGTGGGCAGATTGAGCGTCAGGGAGACGATGCCGCGGCCGTGGGCCTGACGCTGGAAGATGAGTCCAGCTTCCCTGCAAAGGGCAAGCTTGAGCTTTCGGAAGTCACCGTCGACCCCGCAACCGGGACGCTGGTGATGCGGGCTGTTTTCCCTAATCCTGACCATCTGCTGCTGTCAGGTATGTTTGTACATGCTCACATTCGGGAAGGTCTGGACCCGAATGCGCTGCTCGTGCCGCAGGTCGCAGTTCAACGTGATTCAAAAGGTAGCCCGTACGTCATGGTTGTAGACGGGGAAAACAAGGTTCAGATGCGGACCATCAAGACCAGTCGTACGATTAAGGATTCCTGGCTTGTGACAGATGGTGTCAAGGAAGGAGACCGGATTGTTGTCAGTGGCCTCCAGAAAATCCGCCCGGGTGTAAAGGTCGCTCCTCAGGAGAGCAGCTCTGGGTCTGCCGGAAAGGCGGAGTAATCCAGCATGTCATTATCGCGCTTCTTTATTGATCGACCGATCTTTGCGTGGGTCGTCGGTCTGATCATCATGCTCGTCGGCGCTGTTTCCATCATGCGCATGCCGATCTCACAGTATCCGAGTATTGCGCCACCGATGATTGCGATCACCGTGGATTATCCGGGTGCATCTGCAGAGACGGTGAATAATACCGTGGTTCGGCCTATTCTGCAGCAGATGTACGGGTTGGATCATCTGGAATATATGGCCGCCCAGTCTTACGGCAGTGGCCACATGGAAATTGACCTGACATTTGCTCAGGGTACAAATCCGGACATTGCTCAGGTTCAGGTTCAAAACAAGCTTCAGCTTGCTCAGCCAAAACTGCCTACGGAAGTTACGGCTCAGGGCCTAAGTGTTACGAAGGCCGTCAAGAACTTCATGATGGTTCTGGCCTTTATCTCCACTGACGGAAGCATGACGGGTCAGGATATTTCGGATTACGTTGCATCCAATATCTCAGATCCATTGTCTCGTGTATCAGGCGTGGGCGATCATACGCTTTTCGGCTCTGAATACGCCATGCGTATCTGGCTTGATCCGGCCAAGCTTTATAATTTCTCTCTGACGGTTGGGGATGTTCAGTCTGCTATTCAGGCGCAGAACGCCCAGATTGCGTCAGGTGAATTGGGTGGCTTGCCTGCCAAGAGCGATATCGCGTTCGATGCGACGATCATTGGCCCCACACGTCTGAGCTCTCCTGAGGAATTCAGGAAAATCCTTCTGAAAGTTCAGCAGGATGGCAGTCAGGTGCGTCTTCAGGATGTCGCCCGTGTTGAGCTCGGAGCGCAGAATTATAACATGACGTCCCGATTTAATAACAATCCGGCTGCGGCAATGGCCGTCAAGCTTGCTCCTGGTGCCAATCAGCTCACGACCGAGACTGCAATCCGTGCCCGCATGGCTGAGCTGCAACGCTATTTCCCGCCTGGGTTGAAGCTGGTTTACCCTCTTGATACGGAGCCGTTCATTACGCTCTCCATCAAGGAAGTCATTGAAACGCTGCTGGAAGCCATTGTTCTGGTTTTCATCGTGATGCTGATCTTCTTGCAAAACTTCCGCGCTACGTTGATTCCGACGATTGCGGTTCCCGTTGTTCTCCTTGGAACATTCGGTGTTCTTTCGGTTTTGGGGTACAGCCTTAACACGCTGACGATGCTTGCGATGGTGTTGGCAGTGGGTCTGTTGGTCGATGACGCTATCGTCGTTGTCGAAAACGTCGAGCGTGTAATGACCGAGAAGGGACTTTCTCCTAAAGAGGCTGCTAGGGTCTCGATGGATGAAATTTCAGGTGCCCTTATCGGTATCGTGCTGGTCCTGACTGCAGTGTTCCTGCCGATGGCTGCGTTTGGTGGCTCAACAGGTGTGATCTATCGCCAGTTTTCCATCACGATCGTATCGGCAATGTGGCTGTCTGTAGTTGTAGCGATGGTGATGACGCCTGCGCTTTGTGGTTCCATGCTGAAGCCGTCTCATAAAGGTCATACGACGGGCCCGATCGCCTGGTTCAACCGTAGTTTTGATCGCCTGACGAATGGCTATCTTGGTGGTGTAAAGCGCCTGATCAAGCTGCGTATCGTGAGCATGATGCTGTTCCTGATCCTTACGGGTGGGGCGGTATATCTGTTCATGAGTGTTCCGGGCGGCTTCCTGCCTGACGAAGATCAGGGCATTATCTTTGGGCAGATAACGATGCGTTCGGGTGCTACCGATGCGCAGACGGGCGCTGTGAATCGCAAGGTCACAGATTACGTTCTGAAAAATTACGGGAATGACGTTCAGTCGGTCTTTACCATGAACGGTTTCAGTTTTGCCGGGCAGGGACAGAGCGCGGGCGCATTCTTTATCCGCCTCAAGCCATGGGATCAGCGTCCGGGTTACGCCCATACGACGATGGCGATTGCCAATAAGATCATGATGCATTTCTGGACTGATCCAGAAGCTCAGATTTTCGCGGTCAATCCGCCTGCGGTGATGGAGCTTGGTAACGCTACGGGTTTCGATCTTGAGCTCGAAGATAATGGCCATCTTGGTCATCAGGCCCTTCTCGCTGCCCGTAACCAGCTTTTGGCTGAGGCTTCCAAGAGCCATCTTCTGATGGCTGTCAGGCCATTGGGGATGGAGGATGCTCCGCAGTTCCATCTTAATATTGACCGCGAAAAAGCCAATGCGCTTGGTGTTACCAACGCGGATATTAATACGACCCTTGAAGGTGCCTTTGGCTCGATCTACGTCAACCAGTTCATGCGCGATGACCGTGTGAAGCAGGTATATATTCAGGGTGAGCCGTTCTCTCGTATGACGCCCGAGGACATAAACCGCTGGTATTTGCGCAATGCAACCGGGACAATGGTGCCATTCAATGCGTTTGCATCAGGGACATGGATTTCCGGTCCACAGAAAGTCGAGGATTATAACGGCCTGAATTCCTTCGAAATTCAGGGACAGCCTGCAGTTGGTGTCAGTTCGGGGCAGGCGATGGCAGAAATGGAGAAAATTCTTGCCAAGATGCCGCAAGGCATTGGCTATGAATGGACGGGCCTGTCTTACGAACAGTTGGCTTCAAGCGGTTCAACCGGACCGCTTTATACCTTGGCTACAGTCGTGATTCTGCTTTGTCTTGCGGCATTGTATGAGAGTTGGGCTATTCCGTTCTCAGTCCTCATGGTGCTGCCACTTGGTGTGCTGGGTGCAATTGCAGCGACATTGGGTCGCGGGCTGTCAAATGACGTTTATTTCCAGGTTGGCCTGCTCACGACAGTTGGTCTTTCTGTAAAAAATGCAATTCTGATTGTGGAGTTTGCAAAAGCATTCTTTGAAGCTGGTGATAGCCTGGAAGAGTCGGTTCTCAAGGCTGGTCGAGAAAGACTACGCCCGATCCTCATGACATCCATTGCGTTTGTATGTGGTGTATTTCCGCTGGCGATTGCTACGGGTGCTGGTTCCGCCGCGCGTGTTGCGATTGGCACCTGCGTGGTCGGCGGCATGCTGTCTGCAACATTGCTGGCGGTCTATTTCGTACCAGTATTCTTCGTGGTGGTGCTGCGACTGTTTCGAGTGAGCCGCATCAAGGATCGTGGCAATGCAGATCAGGCAGGCCGCAATACTCATCAACCTGCAATCGAGGGAGGACACGGCG
>Ga0157363_1003614_pt1 | contig 14013 bp, 9 predicted proteins | sample AttsexASBM1_FD_111477 | JGI IMG/M metagenome (GOLD analysis project Ga0157363, IMG submission 111477) | Fungus gardens microbial communities from leaf cutter ant in Ribeirão Preto, State of São Paulo, Brazil - Atta sexdens ASBM1 | ecosystem: Host-associated > Fungi > Mycelium > Unclassified ...
CAACCTGTCACCAGGCCTCAGGCCAGGGCAGTCATGGCCTACCTGCACTGTATGGTAATGCCGCGTTACACCGCCCGGTGGCAGATAATGCCGTCATGGCGATCCTGGACGGTCTGACACCGACCCAGGGTCAGGCGATGCCGTCATTCAAAAATGTAATGAACGATCAGCAGGTCGCGACACTGACCAATTATCTGTTCAAAACCTTTGGAGATGCCGGTGTCCAGACAACCGCAGACCGCGTTAAAGTTCTGCGGGAAGGTGGCGCACCCTCTCCGTTACTGGCGATTGCTAAAGGCGGGATGATAGCGGCCGTGATCGTAGTATTGCTGCTGATAGTGGGCGGAGTGCTGATGAGGTCCAGGCGTAAACGTGGTTAACTACCGCTGATTTAACCTGCTAAAACAGGCGCCCGGTTCACCCCGGACGCCTGTTTTTTTATCCCTGTTCTGCCTGTCGACTCCCCAGTCGGGCAATCACATCCCTGGAGACATGGTGTCGCTGCTCAGCGGTTAATTCAGTCAACTGCCCCTGATGCATTTCCAGAATCCGGTCAGCAACATCAAAGTAATCATCATCATGGCTGATAATGATTAATGTTTTCCCCTGAGCCCGGAACCAGGGCAGTAATTCCCGGTAAAAATAGCGCCGGAACTGCGGGTCCTGCTCTGCTGCCCATTCATCGAGAAACAGAATGTCGCGTTTCTCTGCTAACGCCAGCAGCAAAGCTACACGTTTTTTCTGTCCCTGAGACAGTTCCAGAGTGCTCAACTGATGGTTTTCAACGCTGATTTTTCCCTGCATACCCATTTTTTCCAGCCACTGTTCAGTCAGCGCCTGATCCCCTGCCTGCGGGTTCACAAACAGGGTTTTAAACAGATAAGGCTGAGTAAATACTACCGAAAACAGTGATTTGAGCCGGGCATTATCGAGGGGTTCGCCGTCCAGCCAGACCCGCGCCTGTGGATCATGATACAACCCAGCCAGCATCTGACTGACCGTTGATTTACCGGAGCCGTTAGCCCCGATAATAAACACGATTTCACCGCGTTGCAGGGTTACATTTACCGGGCCCACCTGAAATCCGGTTTTCGGGTAGTGCCAGCTCAGATTCTCCCAGTGCAGGGTTTTCCAGCCCACAGGGACCGGAGCAGCATCCGGTTGCTGTTCTGACGGCTGCGGCGGAAATATCTCATTAATTTTTTTAAACGCCAGCTCACCGGTGAGTAAGGTTGGCCAGGCCCCGATGGCCTGTAATAACGGCGAACGCATAAACAACACGGTGAGAGAAAAAGAGGTAGCGATAGTTTCTGAAATCCACCCCAGCGCCTGAGAGGCCAAAAAAATCAGACCAATCAGCCCCAGCATCATGATATTCGACCAGTTAATCGCAGACAGATGAAAACTGTCAGCACGGATAATATGTTGCCGGTATCCCAGGGCCGCCTGCTGATAGTCGTTGTCATAGAAATGCCGGGCCCGGGCCGGATTGAGCCCCAGTTCCTTTTTGCCGTGGATTACTACCTGAAACACCTCCTGTAAATCACTCTCATACTCACGAACCTTCCGGATATGCTCATAGACCTTAGACACCATCCGGTAACCCAGGTAGAAAGTTAACCCCATCCAGATAACCACGATCGCCAGTACCGGTAATGACAGATAGCCAAGATACACTATGGCCACCCCGCCGAGCACGACGCCCTGAATCAGTTCCGGCAGCCGGACAAACGCCAGCGTGATATTGCGAATATCCGGACCCAGCAACGACAACAACTCACCATTGCCCTGCTGTTCCAGTTTATCCAGCGGAGTGGCCATCATCTGTAAGATCATCCGGCTGCGTTTTTGCCAGATAAAATGGTGACCAAGTGCCGTTAGTGTCCATTGAGCCGCCAAAGTGATTAATAGCAGCAGAATCAGCAGCCCTGCCAGCCTGGCCAGCCCGCCATACAGCGAGCTTTCATGAGAAAGCGTCTGATTGATGTAGGAAATGGTGAAGATACCTAGACAGGCACTGATCAGATTCAGCACAATGATGCCACTGATCGCCAGGTAATGTTGTTTAAGAATCGATTTAAGTAGCGACATAATTCACAGTAAAAAAAATCCCGCCGACTATCCCGGCGGGTTAACAGGAATATCAACAAGCGATTTAGAAATCGACACTCATTGACAACTTCAGGGTACGTGGATCGCCCTGGGTCAGATAACCGTTGCTCTGACCAATGGTTTCCCAGTACTTCTTATTGGTGACATTTTCAAGTCCTGCACGCCAGGTCAGACGAGTGTTCTGCAGTGACATGGCATACTGGACACCAATATCTAAGCGCGTCCAGGAAGGCAACTTCATGGTATTTTGTACATTATAATACTGGTGACTGGTATGGATCAGTGTCCCGGAAACCGTCACTCCCTGCAGACCCGGCAGATCCCATTCTGAGCCGAGGACCCACTGGTTACGTGGAACACCTACAGCATCGTTACCGTCGGAGCCGTCACTGGTATTATGCATAATGGGTCTCAACCAGGTGCTACCCGCATTCACCCGCCAGCCAAGGATGGGTTCACCAAAGACATTAACTTCGATCCCCTGGTTGCGTTGTTCGCCGGTCAAACGATAGTATTCATCACTATCCAGGCGCCCCACCATTTTACGCATGTCAAATATGGCCAGGTTTCCGCCAAACCTTTCGCGTTGCACTTTAAGTCCAACTTCATTTTGTCGTGTACGACCAATCCCCGGAACCTGCCCTGAATTCACGGCATTGGTAGGCGCTGCAGATGACGCCTGTAAGCCCTCTATATGGTTAGCATATAAGGATAACCAGTCCTGAGCCTTCCACACCACACCGTAGACTGGCGACCAGCGATGCGCATCGAATGCCCCCGTGGTATCTTCCTCTCCGGAATATTCATAGTTACGGACCCGAATTTTCTGGTAACGGGTTCCTACGGTAAACAGGAGTTTATCGTCTAACACACCTAACGTATCAGAGAAAGAAGTGCCGTTATTGGTGGTACGACTGCGTACCGAAGGTGCCTGCATATGACCACCGAAATAGATCATATCTCCGGCGTAGACATTAGAGGGATGATAGATATTCGGTCCGGTAAAACCACCTGACATCTCATAGGCGCTGGCTACCCTGTTATAAATTCCTGAATAACCCACATTAATCTGATGGCTAACCGGGCCTGTGTAGAATTTACCCCGTACGCCAGCCATCCCGGTTATCGTATCCGCGGTATAGTGAGTATCCAGACGGTTCATGGTGGAATCGCCCTGCAAATCAGAAACCACCGGAGAAGCACTGGCCGACCATTCATTGGTGTGGTTAGCCCCGACGGCGCTGTAAAAAACCCAGTCATCATTAAGATGATAGTCATTTTTCATCATCGCATAGCGGGTAGTAAGATCGGCATAGTTCCAGGGTTGACCGTAATTGGTACGAGGGTCGGGTACGGCTGGAATTTCTGTCATTCCACTGGCTAAACGAATGCCCTGTCGGCCGTTATGAATGGTGGTTTTCACATAACCCAGATCCAGGGAACTTTGCAGTTTATCGCCGTGATAATCCAGCCCCAGAAAGGCGCCGGTGGTACGATCTTTTTCGTTATGAACCTCAGTTTCACCTTCGCGATGAACCACGTTAAACCGCACGCCAAACTGGTCGTTATCCCCAAATCGCTGGCCGATGTCGGCACTAATACCGGGTTGTTTGCGTGAGGTATAGTCCACCGATACCCGACGGGTCGGCACGCTGGTGGCATGTTTGGATTCGATGTTGATATTCCCGCCTACCCCTGTTCCTCCCGCGGGGACTCCGTTAAGAAAGGCGCTGGATCCTTTTATCACTTCCACGCGTTCCACATCTTCCAGTGGCAGGATCTGGCGAGGCAGAACGCCATACAGGCCATTCAGTGAGATATCATCGCCGTATAAGTCAAAGCCACGGATACGGAATCCCTGCGAAAAGTTGCCATAACCCCGCACGTTCTGGATGGAAGAATCATTCTTCACCACATCCTGCAGCGTTCTGGCCTGCTGGTTGTCAATCAGTTTCGAGGTATAGCTGATCACATTAAACGGTACATCCAGCGCTTTCTGCTCGCCTAATACCCCAAGCCTTGCACCATTAGCGATACCGCCATCGAGGAAGGCAGGTACCGGGTCTTGTCCGTTATTGGTGGTATCCGCATTCGGTTTGGCCCGCACCACCAGCGTATTGTCGGAGGAACTGGTACTGGCGTTATCAGCCGCCAGGGCATAAGCACTGAAGGGTAACAATGCCATCAGCATTGCCTGATTGAGTCGGGTTGGTGTAAAGCTACTGCCACGTTTTTTCATTTGTTTGCCTGGTTTAAAATTGTTAATCAATCGCAAGAACAATGCTTTCTGCAGGTAAATTTTCTAACAGAGCGGGTGAAAAATGGTACAAAACGTAAGATAATAATGTAAGTGTTTATCATTTGCATTATTATTCCTCGGATTTTAATGTGCATAACGGAAATAGCCATGTCACAAATGCTGATGACAGCCGAACCGGTATTTACCGGGGTGCCTGCCAGTATCGTTTGCCAGCCGGAAACCTTTAGCAGCCTGCTGCCAGCCCACTGGCAGACGCTCTCTGCCGCCGGAAAAACCGCCTGGATATCGTTATGGTCACAGTGGTATTTTGCCGGCACCCTGTTGGGCTGGGCCGATCAGTTATGCAGTGAACATCAGTCCTGCCCACTCTGGGAATTCAGAGGACAACTGCAAATCAATGACCGTGGCTGTCCGGAACACTGGCTGAACCGTGGCAATCTCAGTGGGTCACTGAGCGAAAGCCAGAAACAACAACAGCTGGATCTCCTGATTCACCGTTTTATTGCGCCCGTCTGCCAGACCCTGGCGGTTTTTGCCGCCAATAACCTCACCGTATTCTGGAGCAATGCCGCGGTCCGGTTATGGCAAGGAATGCAACGTGCGATTGAAAAACAGGCTGACGTGCGGGTGCTGCAGGAGATGTTCTCTGCCCCGCGTCTGGCAGATGATCAGGTTAACCGGTTATATTCTCCGCTACGCAGGGTGATAAAAGAAGACGGTAGCGAACAGATGCAGCGCCGTCATTGCTGCCTGATCTTCCGGCTGGACGAATTTGAGAAATGCCCCTCCTGTCCGTTGCAAAAATGCAGCAAAAATTAATCCCATGAGACATCACGTGAATAACCAGCAAACTGCTGCTGCGGCAGCAACCTTTAGCCTGAGGCAGGCGCAGGTGAGTATTGATAACCGCCAGTTGCTCAAACCCTTGTCCATAGAATTTACCCCGCACAGAATAACCGGATTAATCGGTCATAACGGTTCCGGAAAATCCACACTGATAAAGCTTCTGAGCCGGCAAAACCCGGGGTTTTCCGGTACCGTACAATGGAACGGCAAACCACTTTCTGAGTGGGGTTCCAGAGAATTTGCCCGCCAGGTAGCTTACCTGCCACAAACCCTGCCCGTTGCCGAAGGAATGACAGTGACAGAACTGGTGGCGTTGGGCCGTTACGCCTGGCATGGTGCACTCGGCAAAATGAGTGACCATGACCGGCAATCTGTTGACCAGGCGATTGCCAGCGTTGATCTGAGTTGGGCTGCCGATCATCTGGTCGAGAACCTCTCTGGCGGGGAACGTCAGAGGGCATGGATTGCGATGTGCGTGGTTCAGGGCAGCCATTGCTTATTACTGGATGAACCGACCTCTGCTCTGGATATCGCTCATCAAAAAGAGGTGTTGTCGGTGATTCAGCAGTTGTGCCGCCAACGGCAGTTAACCGTGATTATGGTACTGCATGATATCAATATGGCGGCGCGGTTTTGTGACGAGTTTGTGGCCCTGAAACAGGGTGAAAAGATCTTCCAGGGTAGTGCGGCCGAACTGATGACCGAACAACGGCTGGAACAGATTTACAGTGTGCCAATGGGTGTGATTCATCATCCGGACAGTGGAGATCTGTTAAGTTATGTCCGATAGTCTTAATCACTCTCTGTTGTCAGGTGAATACAGCCGCAGGGAGATTATTGCTAAATCCGCCCTGTTGCTGGCCGCAGCGGGTCTGCCCGAATTCGCCCGTGCAGGTCATTCAGGCGAACAACGCCTGCCACGCGCAGTGGCTCTGGAGTGGTCTGCCGTGGAAACGCTGTATGCGCTGGGTCTGACTCCTGTCGCGGTCAGCGATATTACCGGTTACAACAACTGGGTTTCCAAACCGGCCATTCCGCCGGCGGTGACTGAACTGGGTCTGCGTACCGAGCCTAACCTTGAGCTACTGGCCAGCCTGGCACCGGATTTACTGATCCTTCCTGAACACTCGCCACTGTCTGTGTCGCGCTTAGAACAGATTGCGCCGGTATGGCAATACTCCTTTGCTGTGCCGGGAAAATCACTGCTGAGTGTTGCTACCGACAATATCCTGCAACTGGCGTCCCGGCTGGGTCGTGACACCGAGGCCCGGAAGTATTTGTCAGATTATGCACAACAGCAGGCAGGGTACCGCCAGCAACTGCAACCTTTTGCCGGTAAAAAAATACTGATGTTTACTCTGATGTCGTCACGTCAGGCCCTGGTGTTAACTCCGGACAGTCTGTTTGGCGAAGTGCTGCAACAGTTGGGTCTGCACTGTGCCTGGCAGGGAGCCACCAGTATCTGGGGCAGCGTGATTATCGGGATAGAACAGTTACTGACCTGCGATGCTGATTATGTTCTGCAGTTCTCACATAATGATCAGCCACTGCTGGATAGCTTGTCAGGGTCGCCTCTCTGGCAACAAATGCCATTTAATCAGAATCACCGACGCTGGCTGGTTGAGCCGGTATGGCTGTATGGCAGCCTGTACTCAGCACAGCGCTTTGCCAGAATACTGACACAGGTATCCAGGGAGTGGCATGCGTAAATCTACGGTAGTCCCGATTATTATGTTGCTGATTGTCATGATTAGCCTGTTACTGGGTGTTAATACCCTGCACTACTTTTTCCCGGGCCACGGACAGTCTCTGACACCGGCTGAGGCGCATAACCTTTCTCTGCAAAGTATGCTGTTGTTCCACTACAGTTTTCTGCCTCGTATTGCTGTCGCGTTGCTGGCCGGAGCCGCCCTCGGTCTGGCCGGCTGGCTATGTCAGTTGCTGTTAAAAAACCCACTGGCAGAACCTGCCACACTGGGTATTGCGTCCGGGGCGCAGTTAGGCCTGACCCTCGCCACACTGTCGGGCAGCAGTGTTATGCTGAGCCAGGGGCTATCCCTGACGGGAGCGATGGTCAGCGCTTTAATTATTTTTGTGTTGAGCAGCCAACGGCGCTTATCGCCGCTGACCTTGCTGCTGACAGGGCTGATTATCGGCTTGTTCTGTTCCGCTCTGCAGAATGGCATTGCCTTATTCCGGCATGAACAATTGCAGAACCTGTTTATCTGGAGTAGCGGAAATCTGTCCCAGAATGACTGGTCAGTTGCCCGGTTACTGGCGCCTGTATTGCTGCTGGTTGTACTGCTGACCCTGCTGTTTTCCAGATCGCTTAATCTGTTGCGACTGTCCGATACCATGGTTAATAGCCTGGGGGGGCGCAGCCAGCGTATCCGGCTGGGAGGGCTATTGCTGGTTACTCTGGTCTCAGGCTGGACGGTCAGTCAGGTGGGAATTATTGGTTTTATCGGGCTGTTTGCACCGCAAATTTGTCGACTGCTGCCACACCAACGTTTTATCAGCCATATGCTGCTGGTGATGCTGTTTGGGGCAATGGTCCTGCTGGCCTGCGATCAGCTATCGGTACTCAGCCAGTACGCGGGTTATCAGTTTACCGCCGGTAATATTACGGCTATCGGCGGTATTCCACTGATGTTGTTTATTATTGCTAAAGCCCGGTTTATTTCCGCTCCGGACTTACGGCCCGCGCCGCGTCATACCGTCATGATGACAGGAAAAAAGTACGCTCTGACCGGGCTGTTATTAGTGCTGACGACCTTGCTGGCTATTGGCATCACCCGTAATGCTGATGGCCTGCTACTGAACTGGCATGATACTTTGGCGTTCCGCTGGCCACGCGCTGTCGTCGCTGGTAGTTGTGGTGCCTTGCTGGCGATGGGGGGCGTTATTTTGCAGCGTCTCACCGCCAACCCGCTGGCCAGCCCCGAAGTTCTGGGAGTCAATAGTGGTGCGGCCTGTGGGGTAGTATTAATGCTGATTTTTTTCCCGGCAACCGGCAGTATGGGGATTTTCCCTGCAGCGTTGGCGGGGGCTTTGCTGAGCCTCATCATCATCATCTTTTTTGCCTTCGGAGGTTACTCGTCATCTTCGCGTATTCTGTTGGCCGGAACGGCCCTGAGTGCATTGGCGGCCGCAGTCATTAGCCTGTTACTGGCCAGTGGCGCGCCCAATGCCAGCCAGATTATCAGCTGGCTGTCGGGTTCTGCGTGGGGAGCGACTCCGCTGATGGCGATGAGCGGGCTGTTGATCACCCTTATCGCCCTGCCACTGTCCCTGCTGTTTAGTCGTTGGCTGACGCTGCTGCCTCTGGGAAGCCAGGTGGCGTCTTCCCTCGGGTTGGCAATGCGTCCGGTCACCGGCGTGCTGTTGGTATTCTGTGCAGTATTGAGCGCCTGTGCCACTCTGTTGTTGGGACCGATGAGCTTTATTGGTTTACTGGCGCCTCAGGTGACACGTCAGATGGGGGTCAGGCATGTGACGGTGGCATTACCCGTCACCGCCTTGACAGGCGCGGTACTGATGATGATGGCAGATACGCTGGGAAGGCTGATTATCTGGCCGTTTCAGATTCCCGCGGGGGTCATGGCGGTGCTGTTGGGAACACCGGTATTTGTCTGGTTGTTGTGTCGGAAAAAAGTATCGTAACCAGTAGTTGAGAGTAAACCGCCCGTTACCCACGGGCGGTGATTGTTCAGAAGGTTACCACAGTTTTCAAACCCGCTACCCAGCCATCCTGAGTATTACGATCTCCGCCGGGATTATGCCAGTACTGCAGGTCCGGTTGCAGTTCCAGCCAGGATGCCGCGCGAATCCGGTAATAGATCTCGGCGTTCACCGAATGGCTCAGGTCGGCAATTGGCTGCCCTGACATTCCGCCCTGCGGTGCGGCAAACTGCAACTGTTCACTGGCATAACGGCTCATTTTAATGTAGCTCACCCCTATCCCGAGCCAGTCTTCCGGACGTGCGTCAAACATCCCCCGATAGCGCATTGATACCGCGGTACTCAGTTGTACACGGTTACTACGGTGATCAGAGAGGCTGCCACTCCAGGAGAGACTCATGCCGCGCTGTGCATCGTCCTGATGCCGCGTGACCTGCTGATTGGCTGAAGCCCAGATAAATCCGGTTGAGGAGTAGCGACGGTAACCCGCGGGGTCGGTGCTGCCATCCGGTTGTGATTTTCCGCGTGATAAATGCTGCTGACTGGCATTGGTCAGCAACACACCGACATTATAGACACCTGGTAACTGGTTAAGCGTAGTCTTCAGTTCAGCTTCCAGTGGAAACAGTGCGCCACGGCTGCCACGTGTAGACCAACTCCAGGCATGGTTACGCTCAGCGACCCGGGGATTCTGCTCCATCACCCCGCCTTTGAGTGTCAGTTCCGGGTTGACGCGCCATGCCAGGGTAGTTCCCCAACTGTGCACATTCCAGTTGTTCCATAACATCGCATTCGCTGACTTTCCGCCACACTGTGTCAGCATCTGAAAATCACAGGGAATGGACTGATCAAAGGTCTGAACCTTATTCATCATCCCTACCCGCCAGTACAATTGCTGGTCGAAGAAGCTTCGTGAGAATGTCAGCCAGCCCAGGCGGGTGATTGATTGCCCTCCCCAGCTCTCCTGCGCCAGATCATTAATTGGTAAGCCGGGATTTTGTAACCGATCTACCGTCAGATTACTGTTATGGTTACGGTTAACAATATTTCCTTCAATCATGGCATCGGGAATGCCGGTGAGCTGTTGCAGATCCTGTGAAAAGGTCAGTGCGAACTGGTCAATATAGGCCACTTTGCTATCGTGGTTATATCCTCCGCCAATATTGGTCGCCGCCTGGCTAAGATAGCCAAGGTTAAAATTAAACCCGGCGTCTTTTAAATCGGGGCGCAGCCCCAGCATATTGCCCATCAGCCCCTGCTGAGGGGCTTCAAACCCCAGCGCGGTACCATCCCACTCCTCAGCATACCCCGTAGCAGTATACATACATAATATCATCGCGGCTGATAATGGCCGGAGGTATCCTTGCTTATTAATGATATTCATAATCTCATCCTGAAATTAACAGAGTCCTTAACTCCGCGAGTGCGGAATAAATAAATCAGCAACAGTCAATTAATGGTTTCATTTATCAGAACTTCGCCAACCCTGTCATGGTATGAACGGTGGCGCCTTTCTTCATCGAAAACCAATCAACAATGAAACTAATATATTGCACTGGTATCCTGCTGATTCTCCGGCATAACCTGCCGGAAATTACCTTGTCACTTTACCATTCGACCGGCCGCTGAAAACCTGATTTTCAAGGCGTAAATTATTATTGTGACGAGGGTCATATCCCTCCGGAATATAAATCAGAATATTTCCGGATGATCACACTCCGGGATTTTAATTCTGTGTTGTGGCGGCGTAACTGAGTGTTTAACCACAACAGTGGCCTGGCGGGACCTGCTATAACAGTACAGCGTAATAATACTGATGATTATCAGAGAAAATTGGGGTATTCAGGGAAAAGGGTTAACCTTTGCCATACAGGTCACGGCTAAAAAATGCTAATTTCTTTCTCAGTCTCTGAATTTCAATGGCTTAGTCGGGCTTCTCTCTGCCAATTATTGTATAGCTGGCGTATACTTTCGCCTCCGACAGCTGAACAGACGCCTTTGTTGCTTATGATTTCCTGGAAAAAGAACCTGTTTTCCCTCTGGCTGGGATGTTTTATTACAGGTCTGGGTACCAGCCAGATTTTACCTTTCCTTCCGCTCTATATTTCTCAGTTAGGAAGTTATGATACTGCCAGTCTGACACTCTGGTCCGGGATGACGTTTAGTATTACTTTCCTGGTCTCTGCCATTGTGTCGCCCATGTGGGGCCGCCTGGCAGACAGTAAAGGTCGGAAACTGATGCTGATTCGGGCCGCTGTCGGAATGGCGATTGCGATTTTTTTCCAGGGAATGGTCACTCATGCCTGGCAGTTACTGGTATTACGTGGGCTGATGGGGCTGGCTTCAGGGTATATTCCTAACGCCATGGCGCTGATTGCCACTCAGGTCCCCAAAGGAAAAAGTGGCTGGGCGCTAAGTATTTTGTCTACCGCGCAAATTAGTGGATTTCTTGGTGGCCCCTTGCTGGGGGGCTACCTGGCGGACCATGTCGGATTACGGCCGGTATTTCACGTGACAACCTCGTTACTGGTGCTGGCAACCCTGGTCACCATCGCTTTTATTAAAGAAGAGCCGCGCGTCGTTCCACAGAATGCACAACGCAGCAAACCGGTCTCGGTCTGGAAAACAGTCCCTTCCGCAAGGATTATCCTGTGTCTGTTATTCTGTACCCTGGTGGTTCAGTTATGTAATGGCTCGGTCAACCCTATCCTCTATTTATATGTTCATCAACTTTCCCCTGACAGCAATAATATTGCCTTTATCAGTGGTTTTATTGCCGCGCTACCCGGCATGTCTGCCCTGATATCCGCCCCCGTCTGGGGCAGAATGAGTGACAGAATCGGACCGAAACGTATTATTTCGGTCGCCTTTGTGATGTTTATTATTTTACTGACGCTAATGTCACTGGTGAGCAGCGTACCGCAGTTCTCGATACTGCGCTTTTTGCTGGGATTTGCTGACGGGGCTATGTTCCCGGCGATTCAGTCACTGCTGCTGACCTACTCATCGCGGGAAGTCTCTGGGCGGGTTTTTGGTTACAACCAGTCGTTTATGAATCTGGGGAATGTCACCGGCCCCTTGCTGGGATCGGTCACCTCCGCAGCCCTGGGGATGCGCTGGGTGTTCCTGGCTTCGGCAGTGGTCATATTGATCAACCTGATTTATCTCAGCATCACGTTTCGCTCTGCACAACAGGCAGGTAAACTCATTTCTTCGGAGTAAATGGCATCCGTTTACTGGCGGCCAGAAGGCCGCCATTGACTGAATCTCGCAGGCTGAATTGCCCGCCCTGCAATCTCCGTTAATTTCGTACCCTCAGGTGAGATTAAATTTACTGTCTGGCAACCACAGTTCTGGCAACGGCGACTGACCATTCATCTCCAGCATATGTCGTTCAATGACTATACACATCGCGTCCAGTGGCAACTGGTTAGATTCAGTACCAAACGGATGCTCAAGCTCTTCTGCTAACGCTTCCAGCGACAGGAAGGTATAAGAAATAAATGCCGAGACCAGGATAGTCAGATAGTGTAATTCGGTTATCAGCGCAAACGGCAGCAGAGAACAAAACAGGTATACCGTCCGGTGCAGGATCAGGGTATAGGCAAAAGGTATGGGGGTGTTTGCCAACCGTTCGCAGCCGCCCAGAATAATTTCTAGCTGACGAAAAGCCTGATCTATTTCGCTAAAAACAATATCTGAGATAGCGCCCTGGCGACGTAAGTCGCCAAGAAACATCCCGATCACCAGCAATATTCGGTTAGCGCGAAACGGACTGGTCATCACCTGCTGGCGATATTCTTCCGGAAGTAAGCGCAGTAAATCCTCATCAGAACCGCTTTCTCTTAACTGATGTTTTAAGGCATAGGCAAATGCGGTAAGTAATCTGGCAAAGGTCATCAATTCCGGAGAATTTTTTGGCAGTACAGAGTGCAACTGGCGAAGTAAAATTCGGTTATGAATCAGTAAGGTTCCCCATAACAGCCGGGCTTCCAGGAAGCGTGAATAGCTGGCGTTATTCCGGAAGCCAAGAAACACCGCAATAGATACCCCGAGCAGGCTAAAAGGCGCGGTCGTCAGCCTGACATTCAGGGTTTCGTACCAGGGAAGGCTGAGCAGTGCTATCACTGACATCATAATATTCAGTGTCAGTTGAAAAGAAATTTTCGGCAGGACTGAACCATGCCAGTCAAACAGGCGAAGAAACCAGTGCTGAGGTTTACGGATAATCATGATGATTTTGTGTCAGGTATGTAATCCTTAGGATTATACAATAAATCTGATGTGATGAGGCGCAAACAGCCCGTCTGACCCGGCTAAAATTTCCCTGTCCCCTGCTTAGTATCATTTTCACATGCGCGAGATTGCCCTGAAAATACCATCAGGATGCTTGTAACATTTGGTCATTAATTCCGCGACCAGATCTCAACATCAACATACTCCACATATAATTAAATTCATTAAAGTCAATAAGATAAATAAAAATAGCTCAATTGATATACATATATAAATTAAAATAAACAGATAAATTAATTCACATATAGACACAATTACCGTTACACTTCCGGCCAGTTTTTCACAATGACCAGGCGTAATATGATTTTTTCAAAAAAAATAGCTTTCAGCCTCTCCCTGCTTACCCTGACCACTGTTAGCCAGAGTGTCAGCGCGGCCAGCGAAAAAACCGATGTGTTACTGATTGGTGGAGGAATTATGAGTGCCTCTCTGGGCACATGGCTGAATGAACTCCAGCCAGACTGGAAACAGATCATGGTGGAAAGGCTGGACGGTGTTGCCGAAGAGTCATCAAATGGCTGGAACAACGCCGGTACGGGCCACTCTGCGAATATGGAGCTTAACTATACGCCGCAGCGTGCCGATGGTTCGATTGACATCAGTAAAGCCCTGGAGATCAATGAATCATTTATGATCTCTCGCCAGTTCTGGTCTTCACTGGTCAGACAAGGAACGCTGAACCACCCCCACTCTTTTATCAATTCTGCACCCCATATGAGTTTTGTCTGGGGTGACGCGAATGTGGAATACCTGACTAAACGCTATCAGGCACTGCAAACCAGCACCCTGTTCCAGGGCATGAAATTTTCGACCGATCA
>Ga0157363_1003615_pt1 | contig 14012 bp, 9 predicted proteins | sample AttsexASBM1_FD_111477 | JGI IMG/M metagenome (GOLD analysis project Ga0157363, IMG submission 111477) | Fungus gardens microbial communities from leaf cutter ant in Ribeirão Preto, State of São Paulo, Brazil - Atta sexdens ASBM1 | ecosystem: Host-associated > Fungi > Mycelium > Unclassified ...
CGTAATAGTCATTTGTCGATAATTATTTTCACATGTTTCACATTGTATCGTGACAAAATTGTATTATATACACATACCGAACGTTTTGTGTGTAATTCTATATCACAAATAAATTTTGTATTCTTGTATATTGTTATATTTTTAATAATGTAATTCTTGCGATAATGTGTTACACACATGTAAAATAAATTATATACAAAATAATGTAAATAATAAAAATGTGAATGAATGTACCGAAAATGAAATAACTTTTTAATTCAGTCGAAACATCTTTTGTTCAAATTTTGAAAAATATCTATAGGCAGCATACATATTCGAAATCAGAACGTCTTTAAGACCTATTTTCACAATATATAGTTACCTAAAGATTAAAGGTCACCAACAGATTCATTCATGAATTTCTTGATTACATTTCTTGATTACATCTAGATAACCATATATTGTGAAATTAGGCCTAAAACGTTTTTAAGACTTCTTATGTCTAGATTTTGATATGTGTGTTATTTAGCTTTGTCAAAATTATTCCGAATCCCATTTTACAGTATAATGCGTAAATTCCGAAACACAATAGATACAATAAACTTTAAATCTTAAGAAAATTATTAATCACAATCGATTGTGAAAAATATTCGACCATGATTGGTCAATTTTATAAAGTTTAAGACTTCCTACACTTATTGCATTTTAGAACTGAAAAAAAGAGGACTTTAAAATCTAAAGATATTATCTTTATCAAGAAAATTGTGAAATCTAATTTAGATAAAGTATAATAATTACAACAATATTTGGCAAAATATATATTTTTTTAAATATAATTTTTCAAATATAATTTGCAAATATAATTTTTATTGTGTGTTTCCTTGTTCTGATGTCACAATTTGAGAATTTTCACTGATGGAAATTATATGAATGTGAAATAAAGAAACAGACGATTAAAAAATAAAATAACAGATGATTAACTGAGGAAGAGGAAATTACAGAAGGGCAATGTCAGAAAATAATAATAGTATTTATCAAATGGTAAATATTTTATATATGTATATATTTATTAATAAGAGATTCTATTGATGTTGTAAAATAATTACTCATCAAGCTTTGATAGAAAAGGAAACTATAATTAAACCCTTTTTCATAGTTTTATTATTTTTAGACACAATTTGTTGAACAAAAACTATTTAAATTAATTTATCATAAATAGTTAAATTTCTATTTTACTATAAAAACATCAAATAAATAATATTAATATTAATCATTTCTTAATAAAAGGTAATAAAATTTTATTTGATATTATTATAAACGCATTTTTAATACAATTTTAAATTATGATTTTACGAATTAAGATATTATAATCTGAAGAAACAATGATTTCTACACGAAGATGCCTGTCAATAATTAAATAATGATCTAGAAAATATTTTAATCAAAACTTCAAGAAGCAAAATTAACTTTAGTCTTATAATAAATCGATGATATTTTGCCAACTAATCGTCCGAATTAAGCAAACTTACTACAAATCTTACACAGATTTTTATAACTAGCTACTCACTTTGATTATTTTGTACATGATAGTAAGAGATAAAGAGAGATGTGTTTTCAAGCTGTCCTTGTTTGTGCACACCTATGCATATACATATATGCATACTGTGATGTGTACGTGCATAAATAGATAGAAATAAAAGCCTCTATCGGAATACTGCTTAACATGGCAGTGAAGTAAGCAGTCTAGTTATAAAAACTTATTGTCTTATATTCTTATTTATAGATACACTAGATTTTTAGTTTTCAAACGAGATCAAAAGATTCTTGTGATGTAATTTTTTGCAAAATCATTTGCAAAAATATTGGTGATTATATGATCTTATAATTTGACGTAGTCGGCCAGCGCGCGCATTTTTATGGCGACGTAAATACGATGATAATCGTATTTCAAAGTGCATATAGTACATGCATTTTTCTTTGTAGTTTGTTACCTGAGACATAAACAACAAGCAAAAAATATAGCGCAGAATTCTTTCATATATGATGCATCTGATTTTTAAAACGGTATCATGATTTTTTAAATCTGATACTGAAATTCTAATTTTACGAAAGATTAATAATAGCAACAAAAGTACCACTTGAAGCTACAAATGCTTTAAAGCATTTTAATTCTTTGATTGGTCAATTAGTAACATTCTTTCTTCTGGTTCGTCAATCAAATACTTTGAAGAATTTGTAGAACTAATGCCCGTTTCTATTAATGTAGATTAACTTTATAATCTCGATCCAATTTACTTTTCATCTTTTTCTAATTCTTTGAACTAAAAAAAGATGAAGAGTTAATTGAACCCCCAGATTATAAAACTGAACTGCATTGGTAGAAATGGGCGTAAGTGGACCATACATTCAAAAACTAATTTCCTCTGCAATTTCACATTCTGCAAATACTTGTATTAAATATATATTAAATATATATTGGGTTGTCCGGAAAGTTTGTGCCGATTTTGAAGGAAAATGGAAACGCAGAAGATTTAAATTTTAGTATACATTTATTAAATTTAAATCTTTTTCGCGGCACGAACTTTCCGGATAATCCAATAAGTGCCCTCTTTATCACGACAATTATACACGTATATAATACAATAAGTAATAAAATACTAAAATGTGAAATATATAATGAAGAACCGCCAATAGAAATATTAAAAAATAATCAATCTTTATTAGATATTATATGCTATTGAGATATTACATAACTGATATAGATTCTGCATATAATTAAAAAATAAAAATTCTTAATTTACAATTAAGAATTTATGAAGCCATAAAAATAATAATACATAATATAATTAATCGATTACGAAATTTTACGGAAAGTATCAGTTACGATATTTTCTGCATATTTTTCTTTGATTCTAAGTTTAAACTTTCTATTCTTGTCGCCATATCGTCTGTCGATTTTATGCCATTTTTAACCGATTCTTTATTACATTTTGTTTGCAAAATTTCTGTCGTCTGATTACATATTTCATTCCATGAGATAGCAATGTCTTCTTCCCGACATAATCGGCTGCAAACGACGAATCTAGCAACAAGTTTATGATGATACATGCCAGCGATTAGATAAACTTTTTTCCTAGCCTGCAGACGATTTAAGAGTTCCTTTGTTAAACTATTATCACCCTGAAAAAAGAAATAATTTTGAAGTATAGAAATATTCGAAATAATGTGATTAATTTATAATTAAAGATGTAACACTAATCAAAAAAGAGATTCGAATATTACATAAAAATTTAAACGATAAATTAAACATATATGATTAATTAATTATTCAAGTTAAATAGAAATAAATTTGTTTAATTATAAGATAGAAATTTATAAGTACAAAAAAAGAAAAAGAAATTATCTATTATTAAAGCTAATTTTTAATTTACAAGCTTGAAAAAGAAAAATATATATATATATATATACCTTGATACGAAAGCAGACAAGACCTAAAATGACTTCAGTGGTTATTTCAAATCTATCGTCCGATCTGACATATGTTTCGAAAAGATGCGCTAGTTTTACGTCATTTCTAATATACTCCTGCAGACCTTGTACTCCATAAATGCGCATGACAAACCACAATTTTAAAGAACGAAAACGTCGGCCTAATGGTATCTGCCAATTCTGTACATGAAAAAATTAAGAAAAATTAAAGAACATTTTCAGTTACATACATCTAATGATACTTTAATATTTTTAATTATATTTTTAATTTATTAGAAAGTCTATTAAGACAAGAATGTTATATTAGTAAAAAAATGTATAGTCTTACTCTGTAATCTGGTATTAATCCTTCTTTATCGTGTGATAGATATATTCTGTTAACACTGAATGTTTCTACAAGGCTTTTCGAGTCTTTTACCCTAAAAGTAAAAACAAATACAGTTTATATAAATATAAACTTATTCTGTAAAATATCACCGTAATTTCTATTTATAAATTTTTATTTTATATAAATAAACTTTTTTATTTAATACGACAGCTTGTTTAAATTTTATTTTCTTAAATTTTTAAATAATAATTTAAATTAAATATTTTATAAATTATCTAAATTCTCTATCTATTATGTAAGTTTTTTAATTAAAGAGTATACAAAAGACATTTAAAAGTTAAATAAAGTTAAATTAGTATTTATTTATTTATTACATGAGAAATATGGTAAGAAAAAAAACACAAATATTTGACAAATTAGGACAAATTTACTTAAATTTACTTAAATAATTCGATTAAATTATTTTTACTTATTGTTAGTAATATTATTGATATACATACCACATTACCGAAGCATCAAAATTCGTAAGCAACCATTTATGTACATTTACATTAAAAGAATCCACATACTGAATGCCGGACATCAAATATCTAAATTCCGGACAAATAAATGCTGCACCTAATTAATACTATTAATTAATACTATTAATTAAATTAATGAAATAAATTTTTTTTATATATTATATTGTATAAAATTATATTATATAAATATGAACAACACACACTGCAAACTTAGCCGGTAATTAAATAACATTAATTAAGTAACATGAGTCCAATATTTCTTATTAACTTTAACGATTGACGTAATTATGACAAATATAAGATGAAAAGATAAAGTTAATGAAAAATATAGCTAATAAAAAAAGAAATAAACGGCTATCTACCCGCGTAAGCTGCATCAATGTGCAACCACATATCATATTCTTTGCATATTTGTCCTATCTCATCTACATTGTCGAAGGCACAGGTGCTAGTAGTTCCTAAAGTAGCGACGACATAACACGGTATAAGACCTTTTTCCATATCATCCTGCATCGCTTTCTTCAAAATTTCTCCACGCAGAGAGCACTTATCATCCACTGGTAGTAACCTCATTGACATTGATCCTAGGATTCCTGCCTTCTCCACTGAAGAATTAGATTGATCTAAATGTGTAAAAAGAAACATATATAAATATTCGACATAGGGACTGGTAGAAACGTAAGCTGTACACTTAATCTGTAGGACAAAAATCAATAGATCAATATAATACACGAATTTATATTAAACTTATAATATTACATTATTTAACATGTACATTTTTGTATCTCAAGATTCTTTTATTTTCATTAATACTTACTAGAAGTATATGCGACTAGTTTAGCTTTGATGTGATCCTCGTCTAGTTCTGGATGAAGTTGTTTCACTCGACGCACTGTGCGTTCTTTCGCAGCTAGTAAACATATGAATGTACATTCACTAGCAGACCCCTGAAATTAATGAGACGAATTAAAACATGATTAAATTTTTGAATATTAACGTACACAATATTAAATATATTGTAATTTATGTATAATAATAGTAATTTATGTATAATAGCTGATAAAATTAAGATATATAAAATAGGATTAAATAGAAAATACGTGTATAAAAAAAATTTAATTAAAATATATATGTATGTAATAATTTTTTAGTTGAGCTTACATAATGTATATAAGAAATATAATGTTAAAATGTTACAAATTTCATTTAAAATTATGATTTGAAATATAATTTATTGATAGATGGGTACTTTTTTGATTTCTCAAAAGGTTACAAGCAATTTGTATCTCACAGTAATTATAAGTAATATTATAATTATAAGTAATATTTTTTATATCTATTATTAAAATATTGTGAATATTTAAAGATAGATAGATTTTTATAAATAGATTTTCTTATAGAAATAGATATAAATAGAATTTTTTCTTATAGTAGAATTGAAAGTTATTAATTATCTTTTTTATATTAATCAAAATGAATACATTGATTTAAAGATATATGATTCCCGCTGCGTGAGAGTGCTTTCGTTTGTCCGTTATTTTTGCTATAATTTTCGAAAGCTCCGAAAATGTATAGTTTCTCATTAGATTAAAAATATTCATGCAATTCTATGCATTTTGAAAAATGCGAAATCTATCATTTCATTACGTATAAGTAAGTATATATTGGGTTGTCCGGAAAGTTCGTGCCGATGTTGAAGGAAAATTGAAACGCAGAAAATTTAAATTTTAGTATACATTTATTAAATTATATAGATTAGTCGGCACGAACTTTCCGGACAATCCAATATATAAAAGTATATTACCTGGATGATTCCACCACCTGTTCCATTGCTACTATGTAAAAATTCACTAGGAAGTCCTAACATCTGCCCAAACCAATTGCATGTAATGACTTCGAGCTCGGTGCAAGCTGGAGATGCTATCCAGCTGAAACCGATACACCCAATCGCGCTGCTCACAATATCAGCGACGAGTGAAGGAAAAGAGTTACCCGTTGGGAAATATGCGTGAAAATATGGCGAGTTCCAATGTGTCACCTGCGTATATTAATGAAAATGATCAAGCTTATCTTTTTTTCTTCAAAATATAAAATATAAAGGGATTTTTTTCTATAAATTTAAAGAAAATTTATTTAATACCGCAAAATAAATACCGCACAAAGTGAAAAGACAAATTGCAAAAGAATAAAAATAAAAATATTAGTTTTATGTTTACAAAATAATAGTATTTATTCTTTATTTATTAAATTTTATTATTTTTTTCTAATTATAGTACTTTTAATAGGTATATTATTTCTAATTATATATTTTTTAAAAATTAATTTTTTTTTCTTTATTTATCTGGATAGCATTACATTTTTATTAATTTTAATACAGCTCTATTAAACATTAAAATTTACTGTTATATGCAATTTTTAATGCGATATATATAATAATATTTATAATATTTATAATATATATAATAATACATATAATAACATTTTATAATAAAAAAAAATTTTAAAAGAATTAAAAATTTACCCCTGGCATAATATATTTTTCCACGTCTTTGAGAACTTCCTGCCATTTTTCGGATTTTTGCGGTGCTTCTTTTGGAAGTAACTTACTAAGATAACCTGGCTCCACATCCGGCAATACGTTTCTGCTTCTCAAAGTATCAGTATAATCCGCAACGTAATCTATAGTTGCTTTGGCAAATTGTATGAATTCTGAAGTGTCCATATTTTATAAATTCAATAGTACGCGACGCCAATTGCGCTGTAACCTACGAGTTAAAAAATCCGTTTTAATTAATATGTTCGTAACATAATTAATATGTTCGAAAATAATGAAGGAAGATTGAAATATGGCTTTGAATTTGACGTCATTAAAGTTAAACTTATGTAGCAAATCGCTATCTCTCTCTCTTGCGAATGATTTTTATATAATTGTATCATTACATAATGCTATAAATTTTTTTATCATACATTGAGAAAAAAATGCTGTTGATTCAATTAAAGTCTATATTATTAGTCTATATTATATTACGGGATGTCACTAACATAAGTAATTAATTCATGTATAGTTTTATTGACATAAATTATTATTTCAATAATCAAGCTTTTATAGCATCAATAAAAATATACATGAATTAATTACTTATGTTAGTGACGACCCGTAATATAGATTTTAATTGAATCAACAACATTTTTTTCTCAGTGTAATGATAAGTTTTATTAAGATTATTTTATCTTGACTTAAATTTCATGTTGATTCAACTTAGAAATAGCTAGTGCGGAAATGCTTGATAGCAAAACTTTGTTATCAATGATTCTGGAATTAAATAACATTTCGTTATTTTTAACATGTTTACTGCCCATTTGAAAAGATCCCCTCTGGGAATTAAGTCAATTTCATAAAAATTATTTATCATCTGCAACAAAAAACTAAGTTCAAAAAATGCGAACCAACATTGAACAATACAAAATGATGTCTTTGTATTGTTCCACAACTGTACAGTTTCACATTCAAAGCCCAACTAGCTTGCTCATTAAATTTATTAAAATTTATGTAAAAATGATAAATTTATCACTGCTGAAATGATAAATTTATCACATTGTGTTACGAGTCACGTAAGATTTTAATATAAGATTTTTCTAAATATTTCTGAAAGATCTTGTTTCTTGCTATTTATCTTATTTGCTTTTATCTCGTCGTTTTTAGTCCTTTTTTCAATCTACCCTTAAGATTCGTTTTGAATATTCATAGTCTTATAGATATCTTATGATTTATCCCTAAACGAATTCGTAAGTTATTGACTCACATATCTCAATTTCTTTTATTCCCATCACGCATATTTTTGGTATGAAAATATCATGTTATTGTTAAAATTTATCGGAATTTCTACCTCTTTTATCGTAGAGAAGATCCCTCTAGTTCTGATCGAGTCAATTTGTTTTCATAAGCTGCTAATAATACATCTCCAATTTATATATATCTATAAGCTTGCCTGTATCATCGTTGAATAAAATTCGGTCAGGAGACAGTTGTCGAATCTTTTTAATACTTTACATATTACAGTGCGCTCGTAATAGCTAATCATGAGCAGCAAACGTTTTATTATTAATGTATATCAAAATGTAAATCAATTTCTGTGATTGAATTACTTGATTTTGAAGTAAATAATGTCTATATTAATATATGCACAAATAATAAATTAAATTTGAATCAATATATTTTATATATATTTTATATATATTCTTAAATTGCTTAAAACCAGTATTACTTTAATTAGTTAAATTAACGACATAATGAGTGTGGGAATAATGGTGAACTATAAAAATTATTAAAAATAACTCAAATTAAATATAATTTGTTATGAATTTAACAGTGAAGAGAAAAATTTCGTATAAAACGTGAGAGTCTCCCAATAAAATTTTTCTTTCTATTTTCAAGACAAATATTTTTATTTCTAAGTATTATTTCCATTCACGATCCATTATGGAAGTACCTGTACAGTTTACGCGTCACGTGTTGCACAGAACAAGGAAAATTCACTATATGATCACCATAAACATCGTAAAGTAGCAATCTTTCACTTAGATCCGAGGTTTGTATCTCGCTGCCATCGGACACAATAGCGACAAAAATTTAACTGATCAATCTGTATGACTCGAGATAAACGCACGAGTTGATGGATGAGCCGAGAGTGTTTTCCATCGAATACCGTTCTCTAATATTAAATACCGCCACTCAAAAAACTTTCACTTGCTTTCTCCGTAATCATGTTTGCCGAACGAGAAAGCAATTCTTTTTTAGTGCTCCGAAAATGTTCTTTCGCTTCAACTAATGAACTATTTTTTTTTTAATTAAACGGCTGTTCATTTTTTTAATTCTAATTGGACGGTACATAAGAGCAATAGTAATTCATAATAGTTATATTTATAAATTTGCAATTTAGTTATATTAATTAAATGTGTACTACTGACATTCATTATAACGAGTTTTTTTTATATAGAGTTTATTCTTCATTCAATTTAAAATATTTTTTTGTGTAAAATAAAAATAAGTTTATATCTATGTAATGAAATTTTTAAATATCCAACCAATCGAGAAGAAACATACCAAGAAAATAAGAATCAGCTAAATGAAATGCGTACACTAATAAAAAAAAATTAAATTTCATTAACAGCAATTAAATATTTGTTCAAAACAATGTCTCTCTCTCTCAAAACAAAATATTAACGATACGTTTAATATAAATTCGAAGGTACTATAAATTAGACATGAATAAAATGTGTCAATACAAAATTTACTATATTATTAAATTAGCTATATTTATCCCGATGTGTTTCTTCCTGATTGTATATTTTTATACCTTTTTGTTTATATTTTCAAAGCAATAAGAGTAGACTGCTGTATAGTAGAAAAGACTTTGCTTCACTATGCAATGTGAACCATTCGAACAACTTTATAATTTATATATCTTCAGTTGATAAACACGTAAACCTAACGAACTAATATGTTTATTGAAAGTTTATATAAGTATGTTCATTAAAAGTTTATATAAGAAGTTTACTCAAGTATTAAGTAAATGTTTCATTGAGCTTTAAAATATTTATTGAATTATTTATGAGATGGAAATTTAAACATGGAATTGTTAATGACGTAGTTTCGAGTCTTTCTTTTATTACAGTTTCTAAGTTTTCTAAGTATTAGTAATAAAATATTACTGTGTCAATAAAGAAGAGTGTTATAATGTGCTTCTAAACAGTATAATCATATTGATGAATCACAATGAAACTCTTCATAAATAGTAATATCATTATCGACAAAATTCTCTATAATTTTCTATAAACAAATATAAGCACAATCTTTCATTAAAAATTTTTGCCAGGAAAATTGTTCTTCTCTAAAACATAAAATGGTGATGTTTTTTTCTTTTCTTTTGATTTTTTTCTTGTTTTATAAAAAAATGAAAATTTAATAACTTTTATCAGAATTTCTGTATTATATATTCTATATTATATACTTTGTATTATATTATCTTTATTTCTGTATTATATACTCTGTATTATATATTCTGTATTGTCTTTATTTCTTATCATTTTTATCATAATTTCTCACGAAATTGTCTAAGCTGATTAAAATATGAGATAGTTAATCATATTCTCATCTGTGCATACACCTAATAATTTATTCGCAATATATTAAAGTCTTATCAGTTTTTATCTGTCCCGTGTGAATGACACTTATTACGTAAAATATTTACAATTTACAATTACTAATGCATCGTAATCTATTAATCATTAAGCAATACAAGAAATAATTTATGTTTTGTTTTTTATTCTGACATATTCTACAGCTCGAATTGGACTTTTGTCAACAACAATTTTGACAATTTTTATCCTATTACTGTTTTAACTTTTAATTGTAATTCTATTGTGAACTTACCATGATAATTCAAAAACTACATATTATATTAATATAATTAAAAGATAAATATATATATATCTCTCATTTATTACAAATAACAAATATACAACTTGAAAAGGAAATTTTCCAGGAAATATATTTGGGTATTTTGAATCACATTAAAATTTTGTAATATTAATTTTGAAATGTAATTTGTAATAATTAATTGTGAAGAAATAGAGGTATGTACTTTTAAAGTAGACAGGGTGTCTCACAACTATCAAATTCCCTCTTAAGGACATATTCTTGAGATAATTTTGAAACGAAAATCCTAATACAAAAATGTTAAGGCTACAATAGTTTTTGAATTATAATTAATTAAAGTGTGTAATTCGAAAACTATTATAGCTTCGATATTTTCGTATTAGGATTGTCGTCTTAGAATGTTCAAAAAAATCCAGAAATAATAATAGAGGCTCTAAAAATAAAATGGTTTTTTATTTATAAGCATTTAAAGTTAACTTATAATTCAAAAAATTATTGTAGCCTTGTATATTTTTCTTTTTGTTTCCATTCTTTTTTGCAAACAATTAGAAATGACAACTTTCGAATTATGTTGTAATAAATGAGAAAAATATTAAAGAATCAAAGAGCAATTTTAATTTTGTTATTATTGTATGTGTACATATATATTATACGTATTGTAATAAACATTCTTATATTACACATTCTTACATACTAATAAGATTGAAAATTTATTCGCAATATTTAAAATTATCGATTTGAAATTTTGTAAGATGAAAAACATTTTTTATAATATTAGTCAAAATATAAAAATATCAGTTAAAAGTATCAACTAAATAATTAATCAAAGTAACTGGTATCAAGCAGAAAATTTTTATTAGCTTATATCAGCTAATAAAAAATATCGGCTAAAAAAAATATCAGTCACTACTTAATAACATTTAAAGATTTGAATGGTAAACATTATATAATTTTTAAACCAATGAAAAAATTTGTGTTTAAATTTTATATACACATTCAAAAATAATAATAGAACAACCAGTGAAATTTTTGTTAAATTCTTAATATTTTAAAAATAGATATTAAACATTCTTCAAAATAATTTGCGTTTGTTTCTGATCTTGATGTATTCTACGTCATTACATGCATTTACATGTATTTTACTATAATTTTATTAAAACATAACATTTTACTAAAAATTAACTTAATTATTATTACCTATTACATTTCGTTTTATTATAGCAATATTTATAAATTTTATATATTTAATAGAGAATTCATCCTGCAAAAATTAATGTTTTTTCCTAAAATAAACTAAATAATTAATTAAGTATTTGTTTTTTACCAAGTGCATATCACTTGATAACAGCGTGCTTTATAACATGCTAAACTGCGTTTTATAAATATATTGAAATTAATATAAATAATACAATATATTATAGTGAGAATATTAATTGCACTAGTTTACAATAAAAAATTATTTCAAACTCTGAACTAGTTTTATATACATTTTGAAATATTGAAAACAATGTCATAAGCCAAAAAATTCCAGCACATCAGGTTTCTAAGATAGTAAAGTTTTATTGTCCAAAATATAATTTTTTTGACGATAATTTTATTAAACACACGATTTGACATTTTTTTTTGTAAAAATAGTTAACGTTAAAAATCTAATTAAAAGTCACAAATATATTGTTTATTCTTTATAAAATGTATTTTTCTTTATTTCAATTTTTTTTTAGCTATATTATGAAGGATTTGAATACATACTTTTTAAGATAGTAAAAATTTTCCGCTCATAACGATGAAGTCATATACAATTTCTAATTTGTAATTATCAATATACATTCACAAACACAACTTTTGTTTGAAACATTTTTTTTCCAAAAATTCGTTTTTTAAATATTCGACCTAGAGAATTAAAATGAGGCTTTGTGTACATATGTATACGTATGCATATTCTCAACAATATTTATGAAGATAAGTATTTATAAGTTACACTATGTATCAATGGTCACAAACTAATTATAAATGACTTTATTCATCGGCGATATGTATACATATGTGCAAGGCTGCAAGGCTATTGTAGATGATGACATGTATTTGAAATATTTTTATTTGAAAAATAGTATTCGCAAGACAATTATATTTTGTATTTTATGTTTGTTCGGAGTACATGAAATATATTTTGTATTTTGTATTTCATGGAAGCATATAAAAGTATTTTATATTTCAGTATTAATAACAAAAGATTGAAAATATTTTGTATTTTGTATTTCAAATACTAACATTGATAATCAATCTTATTGTTTGAATTACAAAATACAAAAAACTTTCAATCTTTCGATTTTAAATGTAAAATACGTAATATTTGATTCGCTGAAATAAAAAATACAAAATACGTTTGTATTTGCAAAGTAGTTTTAAATAAAAGTATTTCAAATACATGCCCAACCCTGCTGATACATATATATGTATATTTAACGGTATCTATGACGATAAATTACTATCAAACACAAACTAATAATTATGTGTAACTCCATTCATAGGGGAAAAATTTAATATCTTGGAAAAACTTTGTATTAAATCATAACAATGGCTAAAAACTAAAAAGCAAGCATTTAAAAAAAATTTTTTAAAAATTGTAAGTATTTTATAGGAGATAAACAATGCATTCATGATCTCTGATCAAAATTTTAAGATAATATTAATGTTTTTTACAAAAAATGTCACGTAACGCAAAAAAGTTATTTTTTTGCATATTAAACCTCAATTATTTCAGGAATCTAACGTATTGAAATTTAATTTGCAGCATCGTTTTCAGCATTAAAAAATCTAAGAAACATCTTGTCTAGTTCAAAATAATTAAAAAAAAAAACATTTTTTTTAACTAATGTTATCTTTTCCTTATTATAATTTTTAATCGGTAGTCTCGTATAGTTTTAGAGTTATAAATAGTAAAATATTTTATTACTTGTATCTCAAAAATTATACAAAATTGACGATTAAGTTATAAGGAAAATACAATATATTTCACGGTCAAGTTTGTCAACGCGTTCATAGATATTCAAATATATTCGTGACATTTGACATCAGAATGAGGTTTGCGATACGCAATTTATTTAAAAGACATAATGACGCATTTACATTTAGAATGCATATTTAAAATGCAAATATATTAGCAATGCTGAATCACAAAATAATTATAATGTTAGACAAAGAAAGGTACGAAAGCGAAAATAACTATTTTCCATTTTTAGTTGATCGCTGAATACTA
>Ga0157363_1003616_pt1 | contig 14010 bp, 13 predicted proteins | sample AttsexASBM1_FD_111477 | JGI IMG/M metagenome (GOLD analysis project Ga0157363, IMG submission 111477) | Fungus gardens microbial communities from leaf cutter ant in Ribeirão Preto, State of São Paulo, Brazil - Atta sexdens ASBM1 | ecosystem: Host-associated > Fungi > Mycelium > Unclassified ...
CTAATGTCCATGCATCATCCATGAGTGTACTATGTATATACCATAAGATAGCTGTGCAGTTAACACGCTCCTTGACATCATCCATCTAGACTGCTCTAGACCTTATGACCTCACATCATGTGATATGTCATGTGACCACAGTCACATGCCTCTTTCTCATCATCATCAAATATAATAAAAGATAAGTAAATCCAAAGTAAAGTCCAATATAAAATCCAGAAGAATATATATAAAAGAATATTACTACTTCCCTATATCATAACATAGAAGTGAAATGTGATTTTGGGAATACTATGGCTAGCTTACCACAATCCTGAGATTGACTGGAGAATAGGAGAGGTAAAGATGACCAGGTGTCCAGAGGAATGTGGGAAGCAGTAGAGGCCAAAGTAGAAAAAATCAGGGTGGCAGAAACAGAAGAAAGAAGAGAAGAAAGAAGAAGTAGGAACGAAACAAGAAAAAAGAAAGAAAAAAGAAAAAATCAAAGAAAAAAAGAAAGATGGAAGTGAGGAAAGTAGCAAAAGAATGGGTGATTTGAGATAAGGAGGAAGAAATAGCAAAGTTAGAAAAAGAAGCTAGAAAGTTGGTCTTAGAAAAATTCCATAAGTAGATCTACATCTTTGGAAAAAAGGCAAGTGAATGGATATTCACTAGGAAACTTTGGAATCATATGATAGACATAAAAGAAGAGTTTGTGCCAAGGAAGGAGAAGGTGTACCCATTGTCAAGAGAAGAAAGGGAAGAGGTATGTGAGTTCATATCTGAACAATTGAGGAAAAGGTATATTAGACTTTCAAAATCACCTCAAACAGCACCAGTATTTTTTGTAGGCAAGAAGGATGGTAAAAAGCAGATGGTTCAGGACTATAGGTACCTTAATGAATGGACTGTAAAAAATAATTATCCTTTACCTCTGATTTCAAACATAGTAGAAAACATCAGTATAAAAAAAGTATTTACAAAGATGGACTTGAGATGGGATTACAATAATATACGAATAAAGGAGGGAGACAAGTGGAAGGTGATGTTCACAATGCTAGAAGGGTTATTTGAGCTGATGGTAATGTTCTTTGGACTTACCAATTCACCAACAATGTTCCAGACCATGATAAACAAAATCCTGCAGGATCTCATCAACACTAGCAAAGTGGCAGGTTTCATCGACGATGTAATTATTAACATGAAGACAGAAGAAGAGCATGATGAGTTGGTAGAAGAAGTAGTAAAAAGGTTAGCAGAGAACAACTTATATATGAAGTTAGAGAAGTGCAAGTGAAAGGTTAGAGAAGTAGAGTTTTTAGGAGCTGTGATGGGACCAGAAGGGATTAAGATGGAAAAGGACAAGGTGAAGGATGTTTTGGATTAGCCAACACCAAAGTGTGTTAAGGATATGTAGAAGTTCTTAGGATTGGCAAATTACTACCACTAATTTATCAAAGACTTTGCATCTATAGCTAGACCATTGCACAATATGGTAAGGAAGGATCAGAAGTGGGTATGGATGGATAAGCAGGAGGAAGTACTTAGGAAGTTGAAGGAAAGATTCATAAAAGAACTGGTGTTAGCAGTGCCAGACCTAGACAAAAAAATGAGAATGGAAATAGATGCATTAGACTATGCTATGGAAGGAATGTTATCTATGGAATGTGGAGATGGAAAGTGGTAACCAGTAGCTTTTCTCTCAAATTCTCTAAATGAGACTGAGAGAAACTATGAGATTTATGATAAGGGAATGTTGGCAGTAATAAGAGGGTTGGAAAACTGGAGACATTTGCTGAAAGGCACCAAGTACAAGTTCGAGGTCTAGACAGACCACAAGAATCTGGAATATTTTATGAAAGCATAGAAGTTGAATTGCAGACAAGTCCATTGGGCCTTATACTTGTCAAGATTCTATTTTACACTAAAGCATGTACCAGGAACAAAAATGGAGAAGGTGGATGGACTAAGTAGGTGACCAAACTGGAAAGTAGGGATAGAAAAGGACAACAAAAATCAAGTATTTATTAAGGACTGTTGGCTATGTAGTTTATATGAGGTAGTAATAGAAGGACTAGAAGTAGATGTAGTAGAAAAATGAAAAAAGCTAGAAGTAAGAATGAAGAGGTAGTTAGAGTAGTAGAGAAGATGAAGAAAGCAGGAGTAAAGGTAGTAAAAGGAGATGAGTGGCAGATAGAAGGGAAATTAGTACTGAAGGAGAGTAAAGTATATGTGCTGAAGGATGAGAAGCTGAGAGCAGAGATAATCTAGTTGCATCATAATATACTAGTAGTAGGACATGGAAGGAAGTAGAAGATGACAGAACTGATAACCAGAAACTACTAGTGGCCAGGAGTGACCAAAGATGTAGGAAAATATATAGAAGGGTACGATATGTGTTAGAGAATAAAGAATAGGATGGAGGCACCAGTAGGGAAGTTGAAGTTGAGTAAAGTTCTGGAAAAACCATGGACACATCTGACAGTAGACTTTATCACAAAACTAATATTAATAGCTGCGAAAGATGCAATCTTAGTAGTCTGTAATAGGTTGTCCAAGATGGCACATTTTATGGCAACAACAGAAGGAACATTGGTGGAAGGATTAGTGAGACTGTTTAGAGACAATATGTGGAAGTTGCATGGGCTGCTAGAGAGTATAGTATTGGACAGAGGACTATAGTTTGCAGTAGAGATGACAAGAAAGTTGAATAGTATGTTGGAGATTGAAATGAAGTTGTCAACAGCTTTCTATCCACAAACAGATGGTCAGATAGAGAGAATGAATCAGGAGTTAGAACAGTATCTAAGATTTTTCATAGATCACAGATAAAAGGATTAGCTAGAATGGTTGGTATCAGCAGAGTTTGTGATCAACAACAAGACACATTTGACAACTAAAGTGTCTTTGTTTATAGTAAATTACAAAAGAGAAATGAGAATGGGAGTAGACTTAAGGAGGAAAGAAAAGATGGAGAAGGTGATGGAGTTGGCTGAAAGAATAAGAAAAGTGTAGAAAGAGACTGGGATGGCATTAATGAGAGCACAGGAGGAAATGAAGAGACAAGTGGATAGAGAAAGGAAGGAAGCTGAAGTATGAAAGGTTGGAGATAAAGTCATATTGAGTACAAAAGACTTGGTGTTTAAAGAACAACCAGCGAGGAAATTAGTGGATCAATATGTTGGTCCATATATCATTGATAAGGTATTATCTACCAATGCAGTCAAATTACGACTGCCCACTTTGACGAGAATCCATCCAATAGTGAATGTCAGTCAGATAGTACAATATAAGGATCAAGTAGGGGAGCAAAAGAAAGAAGAGGTGAAACTAATAGAAGTAGAAGGAGTTGAGGAGTAGAAAGTAGAGAGGATATTGAATAAACAAAAAGTAAGGGAAGTTGTAAAGTACTTGGTGTGATGGAAGAGGTTTACAATAGAGCATAATAGCTAGGAGAAAGAAGAGGATTTAGAAAATACAAAAGAATTAGTAGCGGAATTTGAAGAAAGAATGAGTATAGAGGTAAGGAGGCAGGAGAAACTGGATATGGCAGAAGAAAAGGACTTTAGAAGGGGAGAATTGTCAGGAAAATATATGGCAAAGATGTTGTATGAGTGGGATAATAGAAGATTTAAAAACGAATATTTAAAGAAGTTGGAGAAGAATTGGTGAATATGAAAGGAGAAGGGCAGTGATGCAAGTTCCTCCAGGAGTAGAAACCTTAAAGGGAGAGTAATGTCAGATATGCAAAGCTTAGATGCTAGTTTTTTCATTTAATATCCTTTTTCTTTTTTCTTTTCATATCTTTATTTTGAGATCTAGGGTTAGGGTTAGAGTGATGTCATGGTCACAGTAACAGTCACACAATCATGTGATTACATGGAACATGGTAGAAGGCTCAAGAACAATGATGTCATACAACATATACAATATATGTTGATCTTTTGGCTGACATATAGTCTTTAGGGCAGACTAGAAATAGTTGAGCACAGACTATTAGTAATTAGTATATAAAGGTAGATACATTGTACAAGGACTCTATTGAGTTTTCTTGTGTTAACCCTAATACAAGGTTTTTTTTTTTGATCAACCCTAAGGTTATTAAATTATAACATATGGTCCATCTAGACCTCAAACTTGAACTTGGCACCCTCTAACAAATGTTTCTAGTTTTCTAACCCTCTTATAACTGCCAACATCTCCTTATTATGAATCTTGTAGTTCCTCTCTATCTTATTTAAAGATTTTGAGAGGTAAGCTACTGGTCTCCACTTTCTATCTTTGCATTCCATAGATAATACACCATCTATTGTATATTAACCTAAACACCTCTTCTTATTTCTCCATCCATTCTCACTTCTGATTCTTGCTCACCATATTATATAGTGGTCTGGCTATTGTTACAAAATCTTTGATGAACTGCCTGTAATAATTGGCAAGTCCCAAAAACTTCTATACATCTTTAACTTCTTTTGGAGTCAGCCATTCCAGTACTCTTTTCACCTTTTCTTTCTCCATCTTAATTCCTTCTAGCCTAATTACCATTTCCAAGAATCCTACTTCCCTCACCTTCCACTTACACTTTTCTGTTTTCACATACAAGTTGTTGTCTGCCAACCTCTTCACTACTTCCTCTACTACTTTATCATGTCCTTCCTCCCCTTCTATCCCTACTATAACATCATCTATGAAACTTGCTACCTTCCCAGTATTGATCAAGTCCCAAAGAATCTTGTTCATCATCATTTGAAACATCACTAGAGAATTTATGAGTCCAAAGAATATCACTGTTAGTTTAAACAACTCTTCCAGAGTCATGAATGCTGCCTTCCACTCATCTCCCTCCTTTATTGTACATTATTATAACCCCATCATAAATCTGACTTAGTAAATACTTTCTTAGTACTTATCTTTTCTATAATGTCTGAAATAAGAGGCAAAGGATAATTGTTCTTAATAGTCTATTCATTTAAACACCAATAGTTCTATACTATATGCTTCTTACCATCCTCTTTTCCTACAAAAAATATTAGTGCTATTTGAGACAACTTCAAGAGTCAGATGTACTTCTTTCTTGATTGTTCTTCAATGAACTTGTGCACCTCTCCTCTTTCTTCTCTCAATAATGGATATACTTTCCTCTTTCTCAGTACAAACCCTTTTTTCATCTTTATTGCATAATTTCACAACTTTCTTGTTGGCATCCTCTCACTTGCTTTTTCTCCCAAAAACATGTATTCATCAATAGAACCATTCTGGTACTAACTTCTTTGCCTCTTCCTCTGACTTTGCTGCTTTCTCCTCCTTATCCCAGATCTCCCATTTCTCAGCTATCTTCTTCACTTCCATTATCCTCTCCTTTTTTGATTTTTTCTTCTTTTTTCTTCTTTTTTCTTCTTCTATTCCTTCTCTTCTTGTTTCTTTCCTTCTTCTTTCCTTTTCTCTTCTTTCTTCTGTTTTTTCTATCCCAAATTTTCCTGTTCTGGTCTCCACTGCTTTTTACATTTCTCCAGACACTTTGTCACATTCACCTCTCCTGTTATTCAGTCAATCCCAGAATTGTGGCAAGTAAGCTATGGAATTTCCAAAATTTCACTCCACTTCTATTCTCCAATTACATCAATCTCCATTCTTTTTCTATGTACTTGATAATAAATATTAACCTCTACTGTATACTTAATAGGTCCCTTCTTGTTAAAGGAACCATCCACATTCCTTATATATATAGGTCTTTCTATCATTTTTAACTTAAACTTCTACTTCTTCATAAATTTTGAACTTATTACTAACCCTGTTGCTCCACTATACAACAACACATCCACTGTCACTCTTTCTTATATATCAATTTTTTCCAGCACAATTTTTACTATCACTTTTCTTAACATATCCTCATTGTCTAGATTACAGCAGGATTTATTTTCTATTACTCTATTGAGCATTGCAAACCTATTGTAGTTAGAACCTAATCATGAATTATTAGGTTCTTTTCTTTATTTAAATTATTTACATTGTTCTGATTGTTTCTATATTCCAACATCCTTTCTTATCCCACTATTCTCCAATTTCTGCAATTTCTTGTAATATGTCCAAACTCTCTACAACTGTAACAATTTCTTCCTTTGTTCTCTCTACTCTCTTTATTGGTACAAGTCTTGTTAGTGTTTGCTGTTGAACTTCTTGCCTCCTTGGCCAAACTTGAGGTTGAGGCAATCATTGCTCTTATACTTCTCTAGTGTTTACTGGCATGTTCAACCTTGAAGCTTGAACTTTTGTTTTCTTCCTACCTCTCAATCTTTCTTCCTCTTGCCTACTTTCCCTCTAATGTCTGTCCAAATTCATTGCCCTCTCATACTATTGTTTTATACTTCTAGAAGACTGTTCTGCCTCCATTAACTTTCTTCTAATCATCCTGTTCATTCCTTTTTTAAATTCCTCAATTAACAGCCTCCCTTCATACTCACATTCTCTAGCTGCCCTTCTGAATTCTTGAACAAACTCCTCCATTATCTTACTCCCCTGTTCTACCTTTTTTAACTCTGTTACCTTCATTATGTTATCATCCCCTCCATTAAACTCTTCTTTCAGACCTGATAAAAATTTCCCCACTATTGCATAACTCAGACTTCTACTTTCCAAATTCTCTATAATATTCTCTTTCCATATATCCACTGATTCTCCTTGCACATACAATGAAACCTATTGCATCTCTCATTCTTATTTTGATATACAATCTACATACCATTAAAAATTCTGATACTTTTTCCACCTTCCTATTGAATGTTTGTAGCTTAGCTACTTCTACATTGGACCCAGTGTTGGGTCAGAGAACCTCTGCCACTGCTCTTTCTGGTACTCCTGCTGCTGCTAACAGTATTTGGATTTATATCTACATTGCTACAAGCTATTTCTATCACTGTCTAATGATTTGCTGTAAGTTATATTGATTCATATTGAAATAATATGGGGGTGAATTGATTGGGGTGGGTAAAAGTGGTAGTGAGATAGGAAATAATGAAGTGTATAGAAGTAGGGCAAAACTAGTACTGGTTTCCTCTTCTAATTTATAATGAGAACTCAACTCAATCTCAGTAAGTATTAGTAGGCCCTCTTCAAGTCCCACCTCATACTATCTACTGACTACTTATACTACCAACTACTATCCTAATTGAATTTGCATACAAATATTTCTAAGAATGGAATACTTACTCTAAATGGTGTCTTAAGGATCCCCACTGTTCCTCTGTGTGGACTGATTACAAGGGGACCAGTAGTATGAGACTATTATGCAAAAAAACTATCTAACATGTCTACACAAGGTAATACATCCAGAAAGTGTTAGTAGACTTTAACACAATCTGAATAACTAGGCTTTTTCTGTCTAACTAATACATCTCTTAAGTTTAGGGTCTTGCTATTCTTCTTGACTAAAGGATGTTGTTGCTTTTTAGTCAAGGGTAATAAGAGAGTAAAGAGAAAGGGCTCTGAGTTGGGCAGTTTTAGAAAGAGATATTGAGTTTTAATGTTATGAACTTAAGCTCAAATGGTAGAATAAAAGAAAAAACCTTATATAAGGTTTACACAAGAGAATTTAATGGGGTTTCTAGTACAAAAGTGTCTATCTTATATATACTAGACTGTTGGTCCATACTATACTAAACCCAGCCTATCCTAAAAGCCATGTGTTTTTCTTAAGGTTAACATATGTAATATATATTATATAATATCATTGTTCTAGGACCTTCTATGATATTCTTTATGACACATGATTGTGTGACCATGACTTGTGATAGTTACATATGATATCACACTAACCTTTAATCCTAAGTCCAAAAAATAAAATAAGAAACAAAAAGTTAAGTCTACTGTCTTTGACTCTGATATAATATAGAATAGAATACTGTACTTAGAGAAGACATGTATCAAAAATAGTTTAGTATTACAAACTTCATTCAGCTTGTATCTCCACAACCAGTAGACTGATTTTCACAAACTAATTTATGCTGGAAAGCTCCAAATAAGAGCTATTCACACATATGTGGGATGTATAAAAGCAATAACAAACAGCTGAGATATCAGACCATTAGTAACTATAAAAGTTTTGTTGGCTAATATCTCATGAATAGTTAGATAGATTCATATGATTGAACTTGCTTTGGAAAGTGCTCATCAAACTATTCCTGATGATATATAATATATTTCAAAGCAATAAGTGATACAAGCATATTAATGTAGTAATATAATTAGTTACCTTCTAAAATTAGCCTGACATCTGCTATGACAGATAACAGCCCCACCAGATATAAGTTTTGATTATGTGATAGAAATAACTTATATACAGACTATTACTATTTTGTATAAATACTTCTGTATCTGAGGATTAGATCTCAGACTTAACAACATCATTTATTATCAATCTTCATCAATCTTCATCTTTTCATCATTGACATCTATATTGATCTTAATCATCATTATCATCATTATTGAACTTCTGAATCACTTCTAAACCTCTGAAAGTATACCCAAGGTTCAGATATTACAAACAAGTGAGTAGTTTATTTTGTGATAGTTTAGCTAGCTTGTGTGAAGTGATAGTATCTATTATTAGAATGAATATGGTCTGCTTGGACAGTCAGTCAACAATAACTAGAATTATGTCACAGCCAGATGAGGGAGATAGCTTCTTAATAAAGTCTATAAAGATTGAGTTCCAAAGTCACTCAGGAATTGAAAGTTGCTTGAGTAATTTATATGGCCTGTGATATTATAGTTTGAATCTCATGTAAGTAACATAAGAATTACAGAACTTTTGATATCCATACATATGAAAGGCTAAGTATATTCATAATAGATGAGTTCTAGTATCTTATTTTGTCTGAAATGTCTTGTAAAGATGTGATCATGATGGTATTGCAGAATGTATATATAGAGATTATTTGTAACTGGCACATAGATTTTCCTATTCTTGAGTAGAAGCCTAAATGTATCCAACAACCAGCATTCTGTTAAATGCCAGAGGTATTCCTGAAGTATTATATTTCATGTGATTGCTAATCAGATGTTGTTGTATAAGCTGTTGAGGTCTACAATGGTAGCAGCTCAGAAAAATAGAGAGATCAAGGTAGTAGCTCAGAGTAATATCATGAGTTGACTGTGAGTAAAAATAGAATATAGATTTTGAGGGTTGATAGAAGTGTAGACAGCTCTTCCTTCTTTCAGATAGAAGTATTCCCTATGAGTAATAGAATTGGGCTTGGATCCTAGACATCCCAAATGGAAACAAATAATGAGATTGAACTAGGAGAGGAACTCTGACCATCTTGCTTAGTGATAGGAGAGGATTTTGGTAGTCAAGAAGTACTTTAAGTTTTTGTAATCTGTAATAACATCTATGGAAAGTTCCAACTCTTCTAGGTAATTGTCAGAGTTACAAAAAGTGGACTTTGTTTTATTCTATTTTCTATTTTTCTTTTCTTTTCAATATATTTTCTAGTGTTGAACTTAGGGTTAGAGTTTAGCATGACATTACAAATTACTGTCATAAACTGTTGTACTATGACACTGTTATGGTTATATCATCACATGCTTATATGACATAATAGAAGGGAGTAGAAGGTTCTGGAATGATGATGTTATAACAATGTGTTTAATGCATATTGGCTTCAAGGCTTACATATGGTCATTTAGGGTAGGCTAAAGTAGTAGAGCACAGACTATGAGTAATTAGTATATAAAGTAGACCATCTTGTACAGAGTTCTCTATTGAGTTCTCTTGTGTAAACCCTATATAAGGTTCTTCTTATTGACTAAATCCTAAGGTCTTTGAGTTATGACAGCAATGGTGTCACATGCAGAAGACTTCAAACACTCTTTGTCATGTATGTCATACTTAAGTTTGGTGGCCTTAAACATACAAGAATAGAATACAACTAGATGAATTTCCTTTTCTTTTATTATGATTGAAAGTATAGCTGTGATGGTATATTCAGAGACATCTTTTTCCACAATCATTTAAGTGTTGGATATCCAGTGGGTAAGAATCAGAGTGGAAATGAACACTTTCTTGTGAACATTGAACACTTTGCAGCATGGGAAGTTGAAGTTCTAAGGAGTATCCTTTCAAGTCAGTTAGGTTAGTGAGGTAGCTATATTTGAGTAATTGTGAATGAAGCAATAATAGAAATTAGCAAATCCTAAGAATACTTGTATATCCTTAATTTCTTTTAGTTTGGACCAATTTTGGACCATTTTGATTTTATTGGAAGACTTGGACAATCCAGAAGGAAACAAGATGTATTCTAAGTATTCTACAGAATCAGAGTGGAATTTGCACTTCTCTACTTTTGCATATAGCTCAGCTTCTTAGAGTTAGCACAATACCTCTTTAATATGGTCTCAATATTGGGACATATTATCTGAATAGATGAGGATGTTGTTGAGATATACTACTATGCAAACATTAAGAAGATCCAAGAAAGTATTGTTTATGAACTGTTGAAAGGCTGTAGTGGTGTTAGTCAGGCCAAAAGGCATGACTGCCCATTCAAAGGATCCATAGTGAGTATAGAAAGCCATTTTCCATTCATTGTCTTCCATGATCCACACCAGATGATATGCATGATAAAAGTCAATTTTTGTATAGATATATGCCTTCTAAGATGAGTTGAGGAGGTTGGATATCAAAGGAAGTGGATACCTATCTTTTCACATATTGCAGTTGAGTTCTTAGAAGTTGACACATAAACAAAGGGAGCTGTCTTTCTTTTTTACAAAGAGTACTAGTACTTTATAAGAGGAGAAAGTGGGGCATATGAACCCAGTCTTAAGATTTTTGTTGATGAACTCCTTGAGTACTTCTCATTTGGTGGTTGAGAGCAAGTAGATGGTTCTGACAGGTAGTTTTTTCTTATTTTCTAACTTGATCTGTAAGTCATACAGGTAATGAGAATCCAAAGTCTCAACTTTGGCCTTACTAAAGATATCAGCAAACTTGTGGTACTCAGTTGAGATAGTAGATAAGTTAGCTAGGTCATTTGTAATTCTAGCTATTCTTCTGGTAAAGTCAGTGGGATAAAGTATGAGGTAGAAGATAGTTGATCCTACTATTTATGCTACTTGAATATATGACTATGCTTCAATAATGGCAATATGTGAACAAGAAGAGTTTTCAGGCTTAAGACTGGAGTTAGTGGTACTAGACAGAGGTTCTTTGGAGGCTATGGATACTGGGATAGTCTTAGGAAGATTGGTTCTTCTTTGTAAGTTTGATAGATCTAGTAGTCTAGTCAATTGTTAAATCCTATTGGATAAGCTAGTTATATTTAAGGACTAGCAAATAGGAAGAGTTGAGGGGAATGATATATACATTCAATATCATCTGATCACTAGATAGAAATGTAATAGATAAGAAAGCAGTTTTGGAAATGATGTTGTTTGACAATCTGTCAAATAGTTTTAGTTCCACTGATGAAGTCAGGTTTGTAGAAATGTTATACTTCAGTGTAAATATGGTGTTAATAACACAGTATGTGGATTTGGAGTCTATAAGAGCATGGAAGGTTGGGTTTTAGATATAGTCTAACTTACAGACCTAAAATAATATGAGAGATAGTGTAAGTGAGTTTAGATCAGAAAGAGTGACAGCATTGAGGTGGATTGTGTCAAGTTCACAAATGGTGGACTTAGTTTTTCTCTATTTTATTTTTCATTTTCATTTTCTTTTCATTTTTATTTTTTTATTTTTAGAACAGCTAGGGTTAGGGTTAGAAGTGATCGATCACACTGTCACATCAGTCACAATCTGATGGTGTGGTCACAACAATGGTCACAAGACTTAGGAGGATGAAGTAGAAGGTTCTAGAATAAATGATGTCATACAACATGGATACCACATGTTAACCTCATATTCTATATATGGTTATTTAGGGTAGGGTGCACAGTAGTGAGCATGGACCATTGGTAGTAGTATAAAAGATAGATTATTTTGTAAAAGGATCTCTATCGAGTTCTCTTGTGTTACTCAATACAAGAGTTGTTCTTTTGTCCAACTCTAAGGACCTAAGTTCATAACAGATTGGACTTATAGTTACATAGGCAAGATCAATATGGCCCATATTTTAGTTTTCCAACTAAGTAGCTAGTGTTGCTTCCAGGGCAGAAGGTATAGCTTCTATATATCTGGTTTGGAATCTAGTAGTTTTAAATAGGTAAAGAGGGCAGGTCTTGACTTTGTAGCTTTTGTCTCTGTAGCTTTTGTCATCATAATACATGTATAGGTTATTGTCTATGTGTCTTTTTTGTTCATCCAGAGTGAGTTTTTTGTCACTTCCAAGTTGGCCAGATATGTTGATTTGAGGGAAGAAATTTGAAGGTTTACCACTCAAACTTAGTTTATTAACCAGGGCAAATGTAGAGATTCAGAGTTAAGATATGAATGAGAAGTTCTGTGTTATGATTGATGCCTCCTGGATGCAGCATGGACTAGGGTAAAGGATAATGTTGATATGATTGGCTGTGCTGAAGTAGTCTCAGTCAGCACCTCATATAGTAGGTGCTCTATTCTTGCTTGGTCCTTATTGTTCTATGACTTGTTTAACTCATGTACTATGGACAATTCCCTTATGGCCTTTACATATATATAGTGTAGAGATACTTCTGTATTCTTTATACTTTACTACTTATACAATCTCCCTTCTCTCTTCTCAAGTCTTTGCCTGAGTGTAATCTGAGCTCTGAGCTAAGATTATAACATTCTGTGTATGGGTGCATTTTTGTTCTCTTTCCTAGTAGCAGTTGTCAATGACTATAGCCAAAGAGTACATCGCTTGAAAGATATATGGTTTCTCTTCTTTCTTTATACATTAGAGTCTTACAACTAGTTTGGAAGGCCTTGATAGTATTAGTGATAAAAGATATTGTCACTCTAGTCTAATTGGGGTGTATACCTCATGAATTTGATATTATAAGTGGCAATTTTACTGCTAGACTTCATCTATAGACTGTTTAGTATGATAGTAGCATCTCCAATAAATAAGCCAAAATGATACCATAGTTCTTCTGTGAACCATGACCAGTTCTCAAGCTAGTCTTGGTAAACTCTCTGTTCTTTCTCTGTTCTTCCTAGTCTAATCTAGTTTTAAACTAGTCTTATACTACTCCTATTGGATAGGTTATTGTAAAGTTCATATTTGCAGTATTGGTGGCAAATTGAGCAGGGTTTGTATGGAAATGGAGTTGATATTGGAACGGAAAATTGTTTAGTTTTTCCAGATCTGTTTTATCAAAGATGTTTGACATTTGGATTCTAGTGACTAAGGGTACAAGGTTTGTTACTAGCATAAGGTTAGCTACCAGTTTTTCAAAGGTCTTGGCTAGGAGGTCTATGGACTAGGAGAGTTGCTGAGGTATACCTAGTACAGGAAGGGGTAGAAATTGTTCCATTTTGGGTACATCAATCCAATTAGGATTGTTATCTACTGGGACAATCTTGGATGATTTTGAAATGCTTTTGGGAATTTTCTAAGAGAACAGGTGGATTGGTATTATTCTTATTAGGTATCTGGAGCAGTGGAGTAGAATAGCTAGATTTTCAAACTGCTTGCTTAGTTACTGAGTAGCCAAGATTGCTGGAGAAGATGTGAAACTATAATAGGAGCAATAGTGGCTATCACAAAATAAACTACTCACTTGTTTGTGATATCTAAACCTTGGGTACACTCTTAGATGTTTAGGAGTGATTTAGAAGTTTAATAATAATAATAATAATAATAATTAAGATCAATACAGATATCAATGATAATGAGGGATAATAATTGATGAAGATTGATGATAAATGATATTGTTAAGTCTGAGATCTAATCCTCAGATACAAAAGTATTTATATAAAATAGTAATAGTCTGTATATAAGTTATTTCTATCACATGATCAAAACTTATATCTGGTGGGGCTGTTATCTGTCATAGCAAATGTCAGGCTAATTTTAGAAGATAACTAATTATATCACTACATTGATATGCTTGTATCTCTATGAATAC
>Ga0157363_1003617_pt1 | contig 14010 bp, 8 predicted proteins | sample AttsexASBM1_FD_111477 | JGI IMG/M metagenome (GOLD analysis project Ga0157363, IMG submission 111477) | Fungus gardens microbial communities from leaf cutter ant in Ribeirão Preto, State of São Paulo, Brazil - Atta sexdens ASBM1 | ecosystem: Host-associated > Fungi > Mycelium > Unclassified ...
GAAAAAGATGAATATCTCGCGTGTTAAATTAAAATCAATCCTTTAAAAAGATTGAGTAAAGCTATTGAGCAATTTTATTAATTGCTTTTTATGTGAAGTGAATTTACAAACCGAAAATAATACATAATTTATATGCCAGACATAAAATAATTAATATTCATTAATTGATTGCGAATTTCATATTTATATAATTTATAAAATAAAAATTAAATGATAAGGAGATAGAACAGATTTTAACTAATTTATAAAAAGCTTCTATTTTATTAAAATACATAATTATAACGATTATATTCTTCACAATCTTTTTTTAAATAGAAAAGGAAAAAGAGGACGAGAGAAACTATACTTAAATTATCAAAAATTCAATTAATTATTTAAATATCCAAATATATAGCTTTTGCGTTGATAACTAATATGGTAGTCCGTAATCCGAGAATACAGCTTTTGCGTTACTAACTAATACGATAATCGCCACAGCAGATTAAGATATAATTAAATTTACATCCTTTCATGAAGCTCTCTTTATTAAAGCACATTCTAGATATAATAATATGATTCTTCTATATTTAAACTTGTTTGATGAATAGGTTTCAAGACATTTGGATAAATAACGTTCGTTCAATCATTTTACAAATTCAAAACCGCAAGAGGAGCGAGATTCCTGCAAATTTTTGTTCCTATCGTGCTGAGTGGTTTTTCTCTGGAATATTTTACTGCGTTTGTTAAAGCAAGAGAGAAATTTTCACGATTGTAGTCAGCCGCTTTATTTTTCAAATACATGTATTTTTTATGTCGTCATATCTTTTTGAAGAACACTTTGTGTAAAATGATCGAATAACAGATTTAAATTGTTTATAACGAGACAAATTAGCATAAAAATGATGCAAATGAGACAAGAGAGATTCAACTCAAAATACCTAGATTAGCATTGATTTTGATGCTTTAGTTGATTTATTTATTCAGATTAGTGGAATGGATGGTAACTCTAAACTATCTAATGTATCGTCTAAGTGCAAAACAATTCGCTATATCGAATCCAGCTGTCATTTATTAAACTTGGATAAAGCGACGTGATGAATTACTTTGCATGATATATTAATTGCTTATATAGTGTCTTTTGAGTAATCCATGTATATCGTTCTCTTAGTCAGTTCAGATCCTATTTGTATTATTCGCGTGCATTAATTTATAGAACTAATAAATTGTAACTTCTTTATATTCCGTAAAAACAACATATATTACAGATATTTATTATGTAAATATATTAAAGATGTATGCGCATAAATGAAAAAAATTGTAATTTCGTGCTTTAAAGCGTGCATAGCCATACGAATTATAATAGTTACAGTTATTTCGTATGGTAATCTAGCTCATGACAATTTTACATATCTGCTTGATAAGTAAGCCTTATCCAAATTTTATCCAGCAGCTTGCTTGCTCTCGTGCTCGACGGCACGTACGTGCCGTAAAAAGCAGATTCGCCCTAATACTACGCGTCATCGTACTACTCCCGTCGAGCTTTTGGCTGCGACAGTAGTCGAAAGTAATGTGGATTTTACGGACCGTTAAAAGTCACGCGCGAAAGATCACCTCGACGAAAAAAAAAAAAAAGAAAACAGAAAGAAATCATTTCTTCAATGGAACAAAAAGGTATTTCCCTATGGAAGCGGAGGGTGAGCCCGGGCCGGACGTGGTCCGGAATTCTACAAAAATTCAAACGAACGCGAGAACTGCTGAGAGAATCGAGATTTTACGAGCGAATCCACCATTCGCGCGAACGAATGGGGCTCGAACCCCAGGATGCGTGGGTGCCGCGCGTGCTCCCGCGGCGTGTACGGTGTATATATACGTGGGATATTGCACGACGGGAGACGGCGGGGCATGATCCGCTCGTCGCGAGATAACCATCTATCTGGTCCGCACGAATGATCATCGTGCACAGTCGCGCGCGTTGGTACGCGCGCGTGCTCGTGCTCATGCAACCTCTGGGATGTTCTCGTCACAATGTGGTTATTGTTTCAGTACCGCCGGACATCCTGGACTATCCCACCAGTACGGATATGGTGGTGCGAGAGGGTAGCAACGTGACGCTACGATGCGCGGCAACAGGAACACCGGAGCCGACGGTCACGTGGCGTCGTGAAGCGGGTGGTACGATCAGCTTGTCGAACTGGCAGGGTACGTATCTTCATATTGCTATACCACTACTACTATTATTGTTAGTATACTACTACTACTATTACCATACGGTGTACCGCTTCGTTGGCCGCCAATTGTCGTATATCGTATAACGAATAACGGTTGTTACTCTAGATAGAGTCTCATTTCCTTTCACCAATCTCTGTGTCTCCTTTCAACCCCATCGGCTTCGTTGTCTCGCGTTGTTTCACGTATATTGAACATAACCCGCTGCTCATAGAACAGCTCCGAGGCTTTTTCTCGATCTCACTCCAAAACAGAATGACAGAAAGCTCGCCATCTCGTTTCGCGCTGATTGAGCGAGACGTTTATTGTGCTCTCGTAGCGTATCATTGAATGAGTTTTGATGGACGGCATTGAATCGATATGAATGTGCCTTTTGTTGAATTCATTGTATATTGAACACGTCTGATAATCGAATAAAAGTCGTAAATGAAATAAACAAAGCAAATTTCTTTCTTGGATCTTTAACATATCGTCAAGTACATGTATTCGATTCACAAATTTTTCTTGTTTTTTTAAACAAGAAATGAACAGAAATGAATAGAAAAATTTAAACAAAATAGACGAGAATGAACTTTTTTATATCATAAAGAATGCATGTAAAAGAAATATATTTTGTTCTTTAATAATTTTATTCTGTACTATTAATCCATTTGCTTATCATATATTTTTATTTTTACAAAACTTTTGATTTTCAATTTATTTCCTTATTGCATTGATGATACAATACTTTCAACAGTAATTTCTACTTTCTCTCTCTTACTATCTTTTCGCCTACAGTCTCTTGCAATTGACGAAAGAATTTAACGATTCGTTACACAAAATGGTTTCTTTCCTGATGTTATTATCAGCAAAGTGCCGCCGGCGTAATGTCCATCGAAATGAAATTGCTGAGCATTTATAATATAAACTCATTTACTTAACCCATTCGGTGAGAAATTAATTTTGTTTACAATTCCGAACGAATTTCTGTCGTTATGCCATCTTGAGTAAAATCTAACAGGAACTAGTAATCAACATGTAATTTAATTTCTTAATTATTGTAAAAGGAATGTTATACAAATGCGATAGAATGTTTTAACGAGAACTTTCCATTAATACATAACAATTCTTCAACGAAGATACAGTTTGATTATTACACAGAAAGAATGATTTTATTGAAGTATCTAAAAATTTAACTAGATACAGATCTGAAAATAACTTTGTTGGACTATCAAAATAATTATATAGGACACTCAAATATAATGAGCAACGCTGTAAAAAGTTTTGAGTTCTAATAACCAAGTTGTGTGTCCTACATTATTTTGATGGTTTAACAAAATCATTTACAGATCCCTATCCAATTAAATTTTTAAATATTTTAGCGAAAACCTGTACATGTAACATTTGAAAAAACTATTATTATAAAAATTTAATTTTTATAAATAAATTTTATTTCTATAATTATAAGAATATACCGGTACATTTAGATGCATTTTTTAAACATTTATATTCTAATTATTTATATTTTAAACAATTTTTTATGAGACTTGATAATACATTCAAACAGATTTCATAATTGATTATTTCAGTTTTTGAGATTGAGGCAAAAGATTAATGATATTCAGTGATTCATTTCAATAGTTTTTGTTCTCGAAAAATATCTCGTCTGAGAGATTTGCCGTTCTTTCAATCCAGTCACATGCTTTCAGCTGTCACCTTCATTCACTGGCATTCCTGTTTTATGCGCCATCCGCATCAAGATTGTTTAGATCTTTTGCTGACTAATTGCGCAAGCAAGTGTCGGAGACATTTCGATTGTACATCAGACAGATAGCTAAAGTACCGCTTTAGTCTCTTTCTCTTACGACTTCAAAAGTTCGTCTCTTCTTTTGCCATCTTCTTCCTTTTCTATTCGTCTCCATACTGAATTCGGAGTACTTCTCAAAGACCAACAAACCGACGTGCAACACACACGTAATATATTTTCATCCTTTCGTGTGAAATCGTGCCAAGGGTCAGAAACGAGAGAACGTCGCCCTATAGTGAAATATCGATTTGTGACCGACTTCTGATGATTTATTCACCAGACGAAATTTCCATTTTTTCGAAGTCGATTTTAAGAAATCACTTTAAGTATTTTGTCGCGTCTCGCTGTCCCTCTATTCGTCTCTTCGTCTTATGTCGATTTTGTGGAAAGATTCAGTCGTGATTCCATTAGACGATAAGTACCGTAGAATGGAGTATTCGGAAACGCGCTATCGGTCTTACGATTTTCGCAATCGAAGTCCGTGCACTCCGTTTCACTTCCTATAATAGTTGAGAAAAGTGTTCGGCGTTTTCTTATTTGTATGATAATTCATACTAAGAAATTTTGCTTTTTGCGCACGATAAAAGTTTGAAGTACGAATTTGCCTCGAAAGCCTCAACAGGTGCATGAATGAAAGAGCTTTTCAAATTGTTATCAAAATATGCAGACGTTGTTACACACAAATTTCGTGATACATATTTAAAATGTTATTGACAAAGTGTTATCTAACATAAATAAAATAATGCTAAAAGCAAATCAAGAATAAATGGAATAATTTATTAATTTAAATAAATGTGATAATTAACAATAAAATTATATCGTTATACAATAGTTTTTATAAAATTGTTAAAAAACGATAACTATATTTTACATATTTAATATTTTATAACTATTTCATGAATATTTTATAGTTATCTTAATAATTAAATGCAATACGTAATAATATTGTAAGCTAATTGAATTACTTGAATTCTAAAGAAAAATTTTAATTATCATATTTGACATTAAAATTTTCTTATTACGTATGTGTATACTTCTATACTTTCATAAATTTTGTGATAATTTTATTAAAATAAGATATTTTGTTATATATGTATGTAATTATTTAAATATATTAATATTATTTAATAAGTTGTAAATTCTCATATTGTGTAAATTATGAAACTATCATTCTGATAATAGGACGATATATAGATACCTACACATCGGTAGGCCGTTGATCTGTAAAGGAACTATGTAAATTATATGATAATCAATCTCGAAATGAATGTGCTAGATTGTCAATTTAACTTCATTACACACTCGCGACGCGGAACTAATTGTAATTTCAATGTACAAATCGATTAGCACGATTAATTATATAATATCGAAATTAAGGAAATACACATTTTAATTAAACTTGAAATCAATTGTTTCGCAATATTAAGCTAGTCGACCGTATTGCAACATGCGAAACAGAAATTATTGGAAAATATCAGAGAGCAAATATTAATTTACAACATATGAAATTACAACTGACGTAATGAGTGCTACTTTGTCCACTTTTGCATATTAATATTTATGTTATGTTCCATTTAATACAATGTGCAGTCTAACGAAATTATGTTAGTTAGTGAATCAACGTTCCATTTTTTTCATTATTATATTGCGAAATCTTTTAATTGCTTTTTTATTTTATGAATTGAAGGATATTTGTGTGCTATCTGTATTATAATTTGCGTGTTTTCAATATTCCGCAAAATTGAGAACATAAGTTTAAGTATGCTTCATGTTGCTACTTGCTTGCTACTTAATTATCGATATACGCTTAGTTAGTAACACTACACATTACATGCAACGTATATATACGGTATATATTATGAGAAAATATGAAGAAAATGAGAAGAAACATTATTTAAACGTTATTAGTCAGTTATTTGTCAAAATTGGATACATGTATATTTCATTGTTTCATGTGACAAAGATTCATTTATTATTATTATTACTGTATTTGCATTTTCTAATAATAATAAGTTTAAACATATATAATCAAACATATATAATCGAAAATAGTGGATCCAAAGAGGCTTTCTAATTTTAGAAAAAGATTTTTACAAAAAAATATTATGTCGCAAAAGGCGTGATTTTCTTGAATATACTCGCTATTTCCGATAAACAAATAAATTATCTTATTGATATAATGCTAGCAAAAAGAGTTTTGTTTCCTCTTCATAAATCACGTGCAAATATGATCATGATCGATTAATATAATCCGAAATTTTTTGTTTTAACAAAACTTTTTTTGTTATTCTATATATATTTTTTAAAATTCATATAAAACTATATCTTCTTCTCTCTTTTGATCTCAAAAAATAAAAGAGTTTAATATATTTATGCTACAATAATACATAATTTCTATTATATCTTTGTTTATTATTTGATTCTGAAAATTATATCGTAATATTAAACAATTTAAATTATTATCTTTTATTATAAAAGATAATATCAATCATAAGCCGAGATGATTAAATTTATGATTTGTAATTTCAAAAATATATTTGTAATTTGGAATGCTTAAAAATTAACGGCGCAGTATTAATATGTGCAATTGGTCAGATCGTGTCATAAGTGTGTTTAACTGAACGATGAACGAAGCGTATATAATAATGCGTTGTAATCCATGTCCATATGAATTTGTATGCCCGCATCTACATATGTAAACTGTTGCAGCGGGGAGTATCGTGGGTCCGGAGCTGGAAATAACACGAATCACGCGTCTCCATATGGGACCGTATCTCTGTATAGCGTCCAACGGGGTGCCACCAACAGTCAGTAAACGGATCCTCCTCACTGTTCACTGTACGTAATTTTGCTGCGTGATCCTAAATTTCGTTTTATGACCAACACTAAGGAACGCTTCCAGCCAAACGGTAGCGTGAAACGTGGTGAAATACATTGCGTAAATGGCTTTTCCATTACGATTGAGAGAAATATAATTAAATGCGTTTCTCTCCATTTTACAAGGCGGAAAAAAATATTACGTGAAATTATTTAATCTCTCTTGAAAAAACGAGGATTAATTTATTCACACAATCATAGTGAATTAATTTTCCAGAATTAATCTTTTCAGAATGTTATACAATATACCATACGCGATGTAATATTATTAGGATTTCAATTCGTAAATTTTAATTCAATCAAAATTCTAACTGTTCCGTTTCCATCCTTTGCTTTTCACGCATATATATATTGTGGAAATGCATACGAATGATATTTTATACAGTTCTGCCCCGTCCTGGTAATAGAAATCCTTTCTTATACGCGCGTCGGGCGCTTGTCGCAAAATATATTTTAAATTGTCGTACTCGCGTGTGGTGTGAGCGATCTCGCGTAATGACGCCTCTCGGGGTAGGCATGGTGAATAGCTGATCCCGAGGGCCATTGTTCCTGAAAACGGAGTTAAATCTTTCCTGCCGCTGGCTACGTAATTTTACTACGCTATATAACAAGTCGCTTACTAAAAGGACAAGTGACGTTTCTGGATTGATTAAAAAATAAGAGAGCCCTATTTCGAGGGAACATGTTTTAAAAATGGGGGCTGGAGCTTTAAGTAAGACTTTTACGTCAAACGTCAGCTGTACCTTGTGATGAGTTCGTAAAATTGGATATTTCGTTAAATTTTGTACCGTGTTTTCCCAGCTTTATATAGTTTTTAATGTCAAATATTTTAACATTATATTGCCAGCTAGATTTTGTTCATTAAAAACAACTGTTTGTAGAACTGTACATAATAAAATTAATATACAGTCAGTGCTATATTGTATAATTTCTTATCTTACGATAATTAAAAAATTCGATTACGATAATTAATAAAGTATGAGGAAACAAATTTTTATAAAATAAAAAAATGTTTCCTTTGATTAAGGTTAATAACATGTAATTTTTGTGTTTTAATTTTGATGTTTTGTATTTTATTGAAATATATTATCTTGCACAGTTCAGCCAATGGTTTGGATTGAGAATCAGCTAGTAGGTGGTTACGAGGGACAAACTGTTACGTTGGAATGCCGTAGCGAAGCTCATCCCAGTCCTATCACATATTGGACGAAGCCATCGAACGAAACTATTGCCAATGGTGAGCATGTATTTCTGTTTGTCCAAATATAATATACTTTTCGCTTTTATCAACAGTAATATAGAAATAGTGCACAGAAAAAGAATAATTTAATTAAAGCAGTTTTATGGAAAGTAAATATTTTAAATTACTTTCTATGCTCTTATTAAATATAAATAAAAATCAATTGTCACTATGACGGACAACTAATTAATTAACATTTCAGAGTGAATTGAATAGAACATACACAAGTATGCAAAATAAGATTAATATTTTTATCATAGATATTAAAACAGTGATACTATTAATTCCATCTTAAATTTTTCTCTCATTGCGAGATAAAATAAGTTTTAATTATTTCTTTTTCAAGTTATACGAACATTGAATTCGCTTCTTAAGATAATATTTATCATTAAAGAATACATGAATAATACTCACTTGTTTCAAAACTAGAAAAAATAGAGAGTTTTAATGAAACCGAGAGCGCGTTTTATTTCAATTTATGAAATAATTGTTACAAATTCTTTCCTTCTTCTTCTCTTTTTTTTTTCCTTTTTTTGCGCACGTCGGGAAGTGCACGCACGAGCAGCTGTAATGCAATTCGCCTTAATTATACCGCGCTAACGTGGTCGTTTCACTCTAATTGCTACCATGCACCTTTGCGATATGCAAGGGTTTAAGGGCAAGGGCAGTGGCATTAAAACTTAAGACGTGTGCGTGCCATCTCGTGTCGTTAATCCGTGACAGTATTCTCTTCGTACAAGCTAAAATTTTTCCTTAAAGCGTTATAATGAATGATCTTCAAATTAATTAAGAACGCGAAATTCTTTTTATGTAGATGACAAAATTTTTATCTACTATCGCAAAGTCGATTGTTAGTAGCTTAATTTGGCGTTTGACGAAAGTTTCTCACAAATCGATGGATAATATTAGCATTAAAATTTTTTTAAATTAATTACAAAGAGACAATTCTTGTTAGCATTTAACCGATATTTCTAAATTCTAAATTCAGTGCTACTCTATAGTCTTTACATTATACAAATACATAAATAATATTACTCGCTAGCATTATTTTATGTTTTACTAGATTAATATTAATAATTATAATAAAAGTATCAAAGAAAGACATTAATTAAATATAGATAATAAAACATAAAACAATTCAAGAAAAAATAGATTACCTAAAATGACACAAAAAAATGTATAATTATTATAAATAAATTATTAATATTATAAATGTATAATAAATGTATAATATCAAATTTATTAATCAGAATGTACGGTCACATATTAAACTTACTTTTATTACATACAAATTTTATATGTTCTTTTTCATTACCACAAATATCCCAACGAAATGTTTTTACAACAAAATTTTTTTGCGTATATCGTATTCCACAGATTTTTTAATACATATTCATAAAATCGCGTATACTCTTATAATCAAAGAATGCAGCGAATAAACTCTTATAGAAGTGTACGATTTTTTTATTGTTTCGAATAACACATATTCGAATAACAAGATATATTGATATGAACGCCGGTAAACTTTCCTCTGAAATAACTGTTTTCCGCATCGACAGTCGTATAGCTTGGAACTAATAACACGAAAATCGACATTCACATCGTCTTCCACGTGCCAGAACGAAAACGACATTCACGCGAACAACATGGTCTGTTCCGTACTTTATGCGATTCCAATGTTTAAGCGGCTTGGAACGTAAATATGAAGTTTACTGCTGCATCGATCCGGAATTTTCTGTTATTCCGGGCTGCTATGGAAGCCTGTCTAGTTAGTGCTCCTCCATTCGCGGCAAACACGCGAAACGAATTAGCTTTTTAACGAGAGACAAGTACAATTGCATCAACGCGAAAAAGCCAGTTTTGTGCGTCATGCGTTTCTCGTTAACAACCTTCTGAATCATTGACTTCGATTAGGAGAAACGAGTGTATTTTTCATCTAGTCATACGTGCGCTTTATAAGTTTTGTTTTATTAATTATTGTTGATTTTGTTGGCTCACACATTTGATATAACAATTTAATATGAGTATGTGTTTCTTTATAAACTATACATTTAATGTTATATATATGCGCGCTGATTGAACACGTAAATCTCTATGGAAATTAGCGTTTGCGATTTCGATATGTTTACTATGCTTAATCTATACACCGATATTTTCAACGTTTTTTAGACGAGAATTATAAGGTCGAAACAATTCCTAAAGGATTATATGAAATACTTATGAAGCTCGTGATAAAATCTGTACGAGCACAGGATTTCGGAACCTTCCGATGCGTGGCGACGAACTCCCTCGGAGAGACCGATGGAAAGATAAAACTTTACAGTGAGTAACATTTATGAACTCATTAATCTGCATAAGTTGCACGTAATGTATTTTTACACTATGTACATTACTTGCTTATCTTCGCATAAAGAAACATTTAATCGTACTTCAAGCCGATTTCTAATTTCTTTGTTCATTTTGCATGCTACGTTCGAAAAACATGCGCTAAAAATATCTCTTTTAATTTTCATAATATGTATATTATTATATTATTGCTTGTATTATCTGTACGTGTGTTTTAATATTCATGCTCATAGTGATTATCTGACGTAATTATGTGATACAAATAATTTACTGATAATTAAATTTTATTTTATAAATGTTGCCATACTCTGTTTGCTCTCCTCTACTTTCCGTTTTACCTATATCGCGCGCAAAAATCAGGTACAAAAAAGAATTAGTTATTTGCATATCCTATATATTTTATATATATAAATAGTTAAAAATAATATAAATATTACATTTTAATAGATAACGCAAACTCAAGTTTTACGTTAATATTATTATATTATTTTTATTATTTTTAATCGCATTAATCTTATATAAGGGATTTAAATTAGTTTTGCTTATTACTGGAAAATACGATACGGATTTTATAGTTAAACGTGTTTCATGAAAACGTATAGATTAAAACTCATTATGGCATAATGGTGTACGTGGCGAGATGAATAAAAAATTACTTATATCCCGACAACACGGTTATTTAGACAGCAACGAAACGTCTCTCCTGTCTCGAAATTTAACCAGAGGCGGGCACGATTCTTAAACGGATAACTTATCGGTTTATCGCCGATCGATATTGCCTACTCGACGTAATTGCCCCAATCTCAGTGTACCAATACCCCTCGTTTCCCGCACCGTTCCACGATGCCGTCGCTTGATCTCTATCATCGTTCTATGCATATGAACTTTGGAAGCTAGACAACCTCCGTACCTGTTTACCCTTGTTCTACCACTTACCCTCGTCGCGTTGATAAGGTAAAAGAGTAGCGATCTTACAGGAGATGAAAAATGTTGCCGCTCGTTAGTTAACAACGTTAGTAATTTTGCCATTTTTTTTCGCGAGAAGAAATATAAGGCGAAGAGAAAATAAACTTCATAAGGAGATATACTAGAAGACAAATCGTCGCTGCAAATCAAGTATAAGGAATAAGAGACCGAGTCGTAATGTCACGTCGCATCGCATTGAGTCGCGTCACACGTCATGTCATCTCATCTTCGCGTCACTACGTCACGCGTCCATTCTGCTCGCCGTCATTATATTTCATTGGATCTCACGCATGAGGTTCAAGTGGCAAGCACGCCAAATGCGTAAAGCACGACCCGTCTGTTCCGTTCGATCTCGCTGATGTTAATTGGTCGTCTCTCCAATTAGAGTGTCGACGGTGGCGAGGTCGGACGGAAGCGGTGCGTTCAAAAAGAGAGGAAGAAAACGATGGCTTTAACAAAAATCGCCGTTCATGATGATTGGATAACGGAAAGAGAGAGGGGAAGAAGAGGCCGTAGTGAGGCACTTAATTTCCGACAATTGCAAATAAAATGCTGCGGTCGAAGCGACGACGGGAAAGCCCGGGGACACGCCCGCACGCCTGTACAGACCATCACGAATTTCCATTCTCGCGAATCACTTCTCCAATAATTAGCTCAGCAATTTAATTCAACGGGCTTGCGTTCCGTTAAAACGTCAGTCGACTAGCACGCCTCTCTGTCGCTATTATCGGGAGCTTTTTCCGGCAGCGCGACACGTTTAACAATATTAGCAATAATTACCGCGAGGAGGAGGGGCCACTGGTCTGTGGATTACATGTTCCGCTAAAGTCGGTTAACTTCGATGGGAATCTTACTTGAGCTTAACTAAAGGAGGGTTGCAGGGCAGGGAGGGTAAGAAAGGACGAATTATCGACGGACATAGCGCGAAAAGAGAACAAGTCGCGAAGGGGATGCTTTAAACTAAGATTGCGAGGATTTTGCGCTACCGTGTCGCTCGTTCCGAGTCTGTACAATGACGTGCACGCATGGCATGCAAAGTCTGTGCATGATGGCCTATATTCAAATTGCATTATATCGCCGGATGAGGGAGCGTGCGCGCGCGCGCACGCGCGCGTATAGATATGACCGATAAACGTGCCGTGGTAGCCATGGTCATTAGTTCACTTTTGCTTCGCTTGCCGGTAGAAGCGGATGTTCTTTGAGAAAGAATTAAGTCGCAATTGGCCCAGCAAATCTGATTTCGAAATATCCGCTACTATTATACGGTAAAGTAACTCCTGGAAGTTATTAGCGATTACTAATGTAATTACTATTTTATTATTATCTATCTCCTTGGTATATTACAATGCTGAAATTATAGTTGCGTTAAATTGTGTTTAATAAGTTACCTGAACATGCAGACATAATATGCATGCCACGTGTAGAGTTATTAGGTTTCTCTTAATTTCTATGATTGTATAGTATAGAGTTCTAATAAAACAATTGCGTTCCTCCATCGTTTGACGCTTTTTACCTCTTTAAGACTGATGGTGCGAATGAAACTTTTAAAGGTATATCCATAATTTTTCGCTTTATTCATAATTCTTTGCGAAAGACAGATAAAAGATAAATGGAAAGAAGACAAGTTGAATTATTTTAGCCCTACGGTTGATCATTGCTCCTTCAGGCGCTATAAAGTATATTATCATAAAATGGCATCATCAGTAGTGAAGTGAACAGAATTACGGATCTTACGGTGGAACACATTACTGGCTAATTGCAGTGAGGTGGAAGAGCTCTGAGCATCTTAAACCACAGTCGCAATATTCATTACCGCAGACACAGCGAGCATCAAAGGCGATGATATAACGGCATGGTAATAAATGTAAATTCGTAATTTAAGGTATTCGAGACGGCTGTTTCAACGGCTTTTCGGTAACGGCGCGGTAACGCAGGTCTGACCACAATTCCGATATTCAACCGGAACATAGTGTCCGAGCGTATTAATTAATGTATTTATTAAATTGTGTTGTTGAACTGTCAGGATCGCCGAGAGCACACATTCTGCATCTGTACTTCCGAATACACTGTGCAGCGTACGCTTTCCGAGATTTGCAAACAGCTACTACGAGTAAATATAAACGCATTGACCTTGCAGAAGTGCAAACACAATTGTCGCTCGCGAATTGAAATCAACGTTGCATAAGCTTCTGCACTTCGAACGAAAGTTGATTACTATTTCAACAATATTTGGCTCACATCTGCTTCACGAAAGTAACTTTCAGACTGAAATATGCAAAAGAACCTTTAAAGGATAAAACATAGGCAAGTATGTACATTAAAAAATTCATTATATAAATACATTTCTCTTTTCTCATAAAAATTATTTGATTAAAATATATTTGAAAATATCACATTAGTAGAAATACATTTGACAAATGTATGTAAACAAAATTTACTACATTTTAATATATATGTTTTTAATAGGTGCTAAGTAAACGTTTACTTACAGTGAATAAATATTTAACCAAATTAATGATTTGTATTTAAATACAATGATTAAATAAATATGTGTTTACATTTAGTAAATATTTATTTAGAACTATTTATA
>Ga0157363_1003618_pt1 | contig 14008 bp, 3 predicted proteins | sample AttsexASBM1_FD_111477 | JGI IMG/M metagenome (GOLD analysis project Ga0157363, IMG submission 111477) | Fungus gardens microbial communities from leaf cutter ant in Ribeirão Preto, State of São Paulo, Brazil - Atta sexdens ASBM1 | ecosystem: Host-associated > Fungi > Mycelium > Unclassified ...
ATCAATATTATTTTGTAAAAGCATCGCATATCACTTTCATGAGTCGCGCGCGATGCACATATGTACATTGTTATTTGTTATTCTTCATAAGATTATAACTCAATCTTAGAAAATGGTGATACGTCAGCATCAATTTGATCGTGCAGAATCAGATAAAGAAAAAGAAATATAAGCAGTTTCTCAGCAGTCAGCCAGTTGTAAATTCGTGTTGTCGACAGATCGATTACTTACCCGATATCATGACCTACTTCTGACAGAGACATATTACTATTACACTATGTTGATTAAATTGCATTCAGTTTTAATATAAAAAAATAAATTCAATTGATCTAGTTAATTTAATTAGTATAAGAGACAAGATGTAAAAAGTGAATGCAACATGCAGATAAGATTGGATAATAAGAATATTTTAATTCCACTTTTATAATATAATTTTATTATTATTCTGTTATTATATTGTATGCAGAATGCCCTAAAATTCACAAATTAAAGTACTATAACAAGAAAGTTCTCGGTTAAAAGATTATAATTAAATGATTAAAAAATAGCACTTTCATAACTTTTTTTTTTAAACTTTCTTGCTGTGGTATTTTGATTCGCCAATTTCGAAATATTCTGTATAATATATTATATTTATTTCGTTAAACAATTTTTTTGAAATTTACTTTTTTAAAAATATGATAAATATACGTATATTTGATAAACAAAAATCGAGAGGTTTTTAAATATTAAGTATTTTTATAGGTTTTGTCTTTTTGGTTAAATGATATTTTTTTTAGACTATAAGATTGACAAAAAATATGCAATAGATAACAATTTTTTATTAGGAAATTTTATACAATCTGTATTATTCTCAAAACGGTACATTTTTGGTGCAAGAGCCTTGAAGTAGAAAGCTCGAGTTTCATGTAGAATCAAAAGCTGATTTACGGAATGAGCTTTGAAAGTTGATTTTCTTCTCTCAAGAGAAAACATGGTTTGCAACGCGAGGCATATGTATTTCATTTGAAATTCTACTTGCAAATATCGTGCATGTAACTGACAACATAACAATGGTGAACGTTTTATCTTTTGCATTTGTTTTCTGTAAGCAATTGCTTACGATTTACGGATAAGCAGCACGTTTCTGTGTTAAAATGTCATCGTATAAAACTAAAAAAAGGATGCGTAACTGCACCCTATTACTGCGCGACTTACGGTAAATTTGCACAATATTACGGGGAATTTTTTTGGAATACGTGCACAGTATCATATAAAAATATCTTCATAAAAATCAGCATGAGTCATAATCTGCAAAGCGAGACTTGGATTTTTTTACTATGCAAAAGAAATATAGATATATTTAACGTATAAATAATAATTAATAGAGTATTACTTAGATTTAAATAAAAATCATAAAATTTTCAGAGAGATCAATAATTTTTAACAGAATTTACGTTTCATTCACAATTGTTGTCTCCAAAGAAAGTTGTAAGTTGTTTTTGTTTACTTCTGTTCTGGTCATTGCATAATCAAGTGCACATCGCGATGCGCACTTGAAAATTTATCGTAAAGGACATTTTACATATTGCAACAATCGTACGTTGCGAGAGTTGGATTTATTACCGTCACAAAAAGTCTTCTAAAAGCGTGCATGTAATTAATTTATTTCTTTTAGTATATCGAGCTCTCGACAATATGCCAAATTTATTCTTTTTCTATTTATCAAAAGTTAATGTTAAATGTATAATTCAAATTTATATAAATATAAAATGGTTTAATTTTGGGATTGCATATTTATATAATAAAAATGAAAGAAAAAGCGAGTCATGCTGATTTTTATGAAGATATTTTTATGTGATACCGCATTCCAGAAAATTCCCCATAATATTATCCAAAACCATCTATTGTACAATAGAGCATCCTTTTTTTTAGTCCAGTTATGATGACGTTTTAACATAGAAACGTGCTGCTTATCTGTAAGTCTTAAGCAATTGCACAGAAAACAAATGCAAAAGATAAAATTAGAAATTCTGTTAAAATGCGTAAAAAATGCAACAAAGAAAAATAATGGATGGATATTTGAATCAAAGAATATAATGACAATACAATACGTGTTACAAATTCATAACAAATGTCAGAAATGCTATCAAAATAATTATTGCACAATGCAATTAGTCTAGGAATTGCAAAGAATATGAAGAATCGCTGTAATTGAATTTTTAAAATATTAAAAAGCGCGTAATAAAATCAATAATATAATTATCAGAATTATTTTGTAAATATAATAGAAAAATTTACACTATATGAATATTAAAATTCCGGATCTTAAAATTTAATTCCGGAGCAAAATCATGCGCTTTTTTATTGTATACATATGTTATTTTAAATATTAAATTCGCTGATAATAAATCATAGACTTTTCCATATCTATTTCTACATGATAAAATTTTAAATTTAATTTTCGTAACATTTAGAAAAGCAAAGCAAAAACGTACAAAATATGATAATTTTTTAATTTTGGAAAATTGTCTTAAATGTTAGAAACGTATTCTCTTGTTATATTGTCTTATAAATTCAATACATCGGTAATTGAACCATTGCTCTCTTCACAAGATTCATATAAAAATTCACATCTTATGTTACTAATTACGCAAATCTATTTTTGATATTAATAAATAAATTATGTTCTTATATTTTAAATTATGTTTTATTTTTTATCTACATACTCGATGTTTTTGTATGCAAGTTTTTCGCGGATGAGACTTCGTGATATGACTGATAAATAAATGATCATCATGGAACTGTGGAATAGACGTGTGCAGAGATTCTAATATTCTCGAAAAGATGATAACACGATAACATTCGTAGCAGAATCATAACAATAAAATTCTTGGGAAGGAATAAAATTCTAAGAGAAGGCATAGAACGGCTGCGACGGCAAAAATCTTTACGTTTTTATCAGATGTTTCAAAAAAACAACAAGTGTATGAGGTCTCTTTTCAATTAATTGAGTAATAATGTTGAATTATATCCTCAATGTATGACAATTTCTTTTTTATTATATATGAGTATATAATTCTACACATTATTACTCACTTAATTGACAGATTAAAAATTAATTATATAAAAACACGCAACTTGAGACTTTTAATGTTTGTTAAGTAAGATTCATAATGTAAAACAAATTTAAATTTCTATCAGAAAATTCTATTGGAAATTTCTAGCGAAATAACTATTGCTAAGAGGCTTTTTACAATAAACTATTAATAAATAAACTAGTTTGAAATTATATGCCATAAGAAGTCAACTAATCATAGCTGAAAATATGAGAAAAATAATCAATTATGATTGGTTAATTTCTTATCGCTTAAAATTTAAAGCTTAGTTAATAGCTTATTGTAGAAAACTTATTAAAGCTTTAACGAAAAAAAAAAATTTTACATCACGAAGATATATAAAATTAAATATTTATTATATAAAGAAAATCGAATGTCTTCAAGAATATTATTCTGTCATTGATTATATATCGATTACTTTATCCTTTTTTTATGACGGTTTCATAGTGCGTATAATTGATAAAAATTCCAAAGTATTGTAGTATCTAATATCTTGGCGCATCTTGAGAATATAGATATGATAACTGATTACCACATATACGTAAATAAGTTGCTATATTTTTCTTCTAAAAGAATAACATCCTGTAATAATATTGACACATGTACTGAACAATATGCAAATTAATACTATACTACTTATTGTATTCCCTTAATTTGCATTGTAAAATACATTTATAAAAAATACTTTTATTATATTTTTGTATTAATTTTGTAAATCAATTATAATTAAAATTAAGAAACAATAAGAAAATAAGTAATTAAAAACGTTTGTGATGCATACTTAAAGAATTACATGATAATTAGGCATAAGTATATAACTAGCGAATAAAATAATTTCGTTATCTTTATATAGATATATTATATGTCATAAATTGATTATCAAATACTGATAATAAATCATATTTGATTGTAAATTGTAAGAATTGTGGGATTAAAAAATTAGTTGAGATATCAATTGATTAAAACTCCCGAAAAGAATTTAATATATGATAAAGTTAAGGTTTCTGACTAGTAGTCGGCGCGATTTCAAATTGAAATCGTAACGTAATAAACAAAAAATGATACGTTGAAAAGGCTTGCATGCCATTTGTAAAAAAGAGAATTTAAAACAAAATAATGAGATCTCATTTTAAAACACTTGCAAAAATGGATAGACGCTTTTCTTACCCCTCTTGAGTAAGTATTCCTTAAAAACACGTAAAAATGTAGGTTAAAATCTATTATATGTTTTTTACGGCTACTTACTGATTGTCAGAAGAAAGAATAAGATTAACTTTTGCTCACTTGTACATGTGTTTTAATGCGCTCTCATTATTTTAGTTTAACGAAATTCTTTTTATACAAATAGCACGCAAAAAACTTCAACATGTTATTTTTTTGCTTATAACATCACGATTCCAATGTGACTGTGCTTAGTCAGGATCCTTAAAAGGATAAAGATCGTAGTACAGACTTCGTACGCATAACGCATAACACATAAGAAAATGAACCAATCAAAATCCTTCATTTCATATTCTGATTGATTGATTCTCTTATGTCTTATGTATTATGCAGAAGTCTGCTGCGGTCTTAAGTTTTAGCGGTCTATATCAAGAAAGTTGAAATCAATTATTTTAGCATGTTGCAGAAATACGTAATGTATAATCCCCCCCTTTCCCTCCGCGATGGCAATAAAACTATTAGACTGGCGCAAATGTAACGAAGTATTTATCGATCAAAGTACCAAAAGTAGTTTAATGTACAGTATTGAAGATAACTTGATGAGCAAAGTTCACGATAAAATCTATTAATATGCAAGTTGGCGTGTTTGAATAAATTTGTATAAAAGACAAAATTCATTCTGCAATCCGCATTGTATATTTATTTAAAATAATTATAGAGAAATGTAAAATAAAAATCATTTAAAAATTTAATTAATTTTCTCTTTGAAATTACTATCCCTTTTTCAGAATATCGATATAATCGGAATGCTAAACTTTATCTTTATAATATCGATACAAAAGATAACTCACGATATCGAGAGATGAATCTTAATAAATATAAGTCTTCTTGTCATTTTTTTTTCATTGGATTGATATCGCTCGGAAGATCAATTAGATAAAAGGTAAAAAATATTCAAGTGTAAATTAAAGTATTATTTTTAATTGAAACTGACTTAAAAAAAAAACACGCCTTAACTTCTTAACGTGATACGAACTTTTCCACGAATTTAATTTCGTCTAACGATAAAAATTAAAATTCATCTCTTTGGAATGAATAATTGTAGTATATATATATAAAAATATTATAAGATAATATTATAAGATTTGTGATAACTTTCACTTATTGCTTAATAAACCTTGATAAACTTGAAATTAATTTTAAATATTTTAATAGACTGCAGTCACTGTTAACATTTCAATTTTAATATTTTTTAATTCTTAATTATTTGATTTATTAATATTAAATGAACAATTAAATTAAAAATTTCTTAGTTTATTATTAATTTGTAGAAAAACCTTTAATTTTTAATACTTATTATCTATCTAGAATCGATTTAAATAGATTTACATGTTGGCAAAAATTTGATTTTAAATTTGTTAAAATACACGCTTTCAAATGCAAACTTTGAAATATCTCTGGAAACGTGTAAAAAAGTAAAAAAGTCTGATGTTCCGGATTGGCGCGCGAATGAATCTCGTCATCGCGTCGGTACGCAATTTAATCATTGATAAAAAAAGATCGATGTCGTAATACAAGTTTTTATATTCGTGTATTGGGGAAACGAGAATAAATTCTCGAAACTTTCTACATTTGTACTGAAACTTCGTGCTGTTAAAGTTTGGCGATATAATGCTGTTAATCTCACGCATATAACTTGGAATTGCCGCATCGTTGATTTGGAAAATATGAGATAATAGAGAAAGTTATGATATGCTGCTCCGACGCGGACGTAACTGCGATATTATTCGCAAAATGAGAGAATAATCCGATATATCTGAAATTGAGAGAGAAATGTGAGAATCCCCATGAAGTTGGCACTCCATATTTTCAAAGTTTTCAAATAGAGTTCTGTAATTATAATAAAGTTTCGATTTTTCCTCAAAGAGTTTTTAGAGTTTCTGATATATTTCGAAAAGAGCCTGAATCGAAATTGTGATACATTTTTAAGAATAGTTACCTACTTGAACGCTCTATATAATTATTAAAAAATCTACTTTAATGATATTACATTTATTAACATCTTTTTTAAATCTCTAATTTTATAAAGTTTATTTCAATACACACGAAGCTACAAATCTTCCTTAAATTCTGATGATACTTAAGGTCTGTTTTTTATTCCTGCACCGTGTGCAACAGTTCAGATAGTGCAGGAATAAAGAACAGACTTTTATGGTAGATGCTCCACAGCTAATAGCTGCATCGAACAGAAAAAGCAGTTTTGCAACTGTTGTAAAATTCTTGAATAGGATTGGAATATAATTATACATTTCCAAGAGATACAGATCCAATGAGGAACTAAGGGCAGGACCAATCATATTAAAGAATTTTACAACAGTTGTAAAGCTTTTTCTGCTGAGCCAATAACAATATATATTTTGATGATATTATACTTATTAATTCCTTTTTGAAACTTTTAATTCTGCAAATTTAATTTCAATGCTACCTCCAAGCTGTGAAATTAAAAGTGTTTTTGTTTTAAACTACTAGTTCAAAATTTTCAAAGGATTCATAAATACATTTTTATTTCGGATTTCCAGCATTTTGTTAAAAGTTTTGAATAATACAAGAGTTCTAACAAAAAATTTTTTTTAACATTAAGACGCTAAACATTTTAACATTTGAGACGTTAAAATCAACACTAAGAGTTTTTGTAATTTTCAACTGCAATTCCTTAATTTTACTCGCGCTAGAAATGTTTATCTAGCCAATTAAAATCATTTACTCTTGATAAATTCATTGTTATATTGTATGATCAACTTGGGCGTCTTAGCGAATAATGGATACCACTTATCGTCTCAATTGTGAGAAAACAATGTTATTTATCTCCGCAAAGAGAGGGAAACTAACGGATGCGAAACGGACATTTCGCACTGTCGTATCGACGTGATTCGCGTGCGAAAGTTAATTAAAATTAGCGATGGTCGAGAATACGATAGATTCCAATTGTCACTATTATATAGATTCGCATCCACAAATTCGTGAATCACTATCGAAAATGAAATTTTAGAAAAGGACGCATTTTCGTGAAATATTCGAATATGGATTTCGAGAGGTGTGATTCGACACGATGTAGAAATTTTTGACGTCAGTATAAACATACGTTTTTGTATAAACGAGCTGTAGCTTTGAGAAGATATTTTTCACTTTTCCAAAGCTGTCACGGAAGATGTAACGCAGATACATATGCAGCTTCTTCTTTTTTCCGTCCAGCTGCGACCGTATAAAAGCTTTGTGTGATGGCTGTTTTTCGAATTACGGTCACTTTCAACTGAAAGAAACTTTGAACGAATAACTATACCAAAACAGTCCAAGTTTTCAAAGTACATTTCAAATTTACGATGTTACAATTTGCAATATGTTATCGTATAGTATTATAACGAAACAATTAAACGAACGAAAAAATAGGTATATTCTTCTCTCGAAAAGAGTTTTTACAGAAAAATATAAAAATGCATAGACCCCAGTTCTGTCGCTTTATATCGTCAATGTAGCGTTCATTTTTGTGCAAACGAACTGTTGGAACTTTTAAAATATTTGCTTTTCCAAAAGTATTGCGGAAGGTTCTAAAAAGCGATATTAAAAACTATGTGCTGTATTAAAATAATGTATACAAAATTATTTTTAGCTATTAATATACTGCGACATGGTACTTAAATTGTGCAATAAATATTGTAATAATTCATCGAAAGGAACTTATCGATTTTAAATCACATGCTAAGACCAATTTTATCAAGTCGGGGGAGAGTTGATGTCTTTCGTAATGTCATTGAACCTCACGGTTGTTCCTTATCAGAATGATAAATAGAAATGAACTAAGAGCATTATTATATTCATCAAATTTCCCATTATTTCGCAACTCTCAGTAAATATATGCTGTTTTGTTGGCAGTCATCGTCGATGCAACAGACTTTCCGTTGCCTTGTGCGCAGTTAAATTTCAACACGTGACGATTCCGATCTCTTTTAAACCAATGCGAATGCAACTATTATTATTGATATCTAATTGCATACAATAAAATTTTGCTGGAAACATGTGAAGCCATTTTTATGCTTTACGTGCAACATTTCTTACGTAAACAAATTAAATAGCTTCAAATTAAGTAAGTTTACAAATTTTGTAAGTAGCCAGAAACTATTTCCCGTTTGTGCGATAAATTAATGTCGCAATTAACTTATTTATCTTTCCATTTCCCGACATTTTCTGTTATTCTATCTTGCCAGCATTGAAAGTACGAGCATACGATTATATAACAATGTCACTTAAATGTAGCCTCCGGATCTGTATTTAATTAACGTGTTAAGCAATGTATTCATGAAAAAAAAAAAAAAACTGTATTTGAATGCGTTTACTTATACTTGACATAATGAATATTAAAAAATGAAATTCCGCCTGTATTTTATAAACAGTGTTTAAAGTCATTTCATTTTTAATTGCGTTTCTCGTTCTTTGCGGAAAGAACAACTTCAACAAATAATTGCTCCATTCTTGCCATTAAAGAAAATGTGATTTATTTTTATTATAATAATAGAATAGTTATATTGATAAATAACTGCAGTTTTTCTACAATGCGAAGATAAGCAAAAAATGTCGAGTTCAATAACAGATTTTGCTATACAATAAGAATACAATAAAAATCAATTATAATATAAACGAAAATAATTTAATTTATTCCCTCTCGTTTCATGTCTGGATCCATTAAGTTTCATTAATTGTGTTAATTATCTTGTCTCATAATTATTAGTTGCACAGCAATAACGATGGACAATTTTTTGCAAAGTTACGAGGATTTTTTATTACTAAACCATATGCTTCATTTGAAATAATCATATCTTCTGTATCAGAGATCATTAGATGTTAACAATAACATTTCAGCTACAATTAGTATTAGTTTGAAATGTGAAAATGGAAAGCACGGAAAATTATTAGAATTGTCATTTCAAATTTAAAGAAAAAGACAATAATCGAGCTAAGAATAGGAACTCAAAGTTAAATCAACATCCAATTTATGCGCACAATCCGAAAATATTATGGAATGCGAGGAAATTTGGAAATTTATATATGTTTTGTAAGACTTTCAAGGCCAAGATAATTGAATTTCACAATTTCAACAAACCATAAGTTTATCGCATGGCACAACTTGAACTGTATACGCCGATGAACCAAAGGCTAATAGTTTTTGTCAAGATAATCGTACGAGAATCGTCAATTATTAATCTATCTAAGAAAAAGAATAACATCACAAAATACGTTCCTCCTATTCTGCGACTGTGTAAATATGCGATAATCACTACAACGATCGAATTTTTGTGCAGCACATTGTGTAAAATTCCTCAGTAGTTTTATTGTATATAATATTAATCAATTTCATTGTGTATAGCATTATTCAGTTTTCAAAAAAATTATTAAACGAATAAATTAATATATCAGTAATTTTCGAATTTATACGAATTTTGTACGTATAAAGCAACTTATTGGTACAATCAATAACCATAGACACAAACTGCGCAGTTTCAATCTTAGCATCTGTGTTTTGTTAGAAAGAATTGAATCGTATTAACATCTCTCTTCAACTCAAAGAAAGCTATATAATTCAAGTTATCTCATTTTTTTTTAAACCGGTTTTTAATGTATTCCCCATAACTGATAAAATATTCCCCATAAGAACGTGTATTCTATTCTTCTATCTATGAATAGGACGAGTTTTTTTTTCTATCAGAACAGTGGCGTTAAATATTGGTATTCAGCTTGTGTAATTTGGTAAGTATATCTTAATAGGGATTCGAATACCTCGTATTCTTTTATATAAAATATAAGTTATACTTTACACGCAATTATTAAGTTCGTAGCCATGTAGTTTAACTTTTCCATGAAAACAGCTCACCGACTAAATTCTGACTAAAATCCTTATTTTTCCTGTACAATATATTCGATGAATTTTTTACGACATATATTAATCAAATATTAATCTGCGACATTACATCTATGAATAGTGATATCATCTTTCTAAAATTTTGGCCATGGATTTTCCATTTTAATAATTAATTATTTTCGAATGTGTACAACGAAATGAAAAAATAAATGTTAAATTTAATTTTCTGGCCGTGTAATTAAAAAATTTTTACTAAAAATTTTATTAAAAATTTTACACGGCCAAAAAATTTTATAAACTTATTTCTATAAAAAATTTATTAAACTTAATATTCATTTTTAAATTTTGTTGTACATATTCACAAATAATTAATTATTAAAATGGAAAAAAATATGAAATCCTACAAATGAGCCCACACAGTCTTACTCAAAACGGATCTTAGTGCTTAATATTTTACATGAATTTTATATACATTTTTCAGTTTCATATGCAATTTGCGCGTCGATCATTTATCGATTTTGAAACATAGTCCTAAACTAAATACGATTTAAATTAGTATACAATTTTAATAATGATGCTAATACGCATTAAATTATTACGTTCGAAATAAAGAAGACATCGTGTAATGGAATAAAGTAATTTTTTTTAAATTTAATAATCGTGCGCAACTCGTTACGTGTTCTTATTAGCCTTGAATATTTTTATTATTAATATTTTAAGATTGAGAATTTGTTTACATTTAGATATATTTTTTAAACTATTGTAAAGAATTTCTTATGAAAAATATTACCCTAACTAGAATTCAAATCTTGACTCCTTACTATCCGGAAGCAAGTGTTTTCACCAATAATCTAAAAATTTAAATAACAATATTTCTTTAATAAAAAATTCAACTCGATCAACCAGAAATTAAATTTAATATTAATTTTTTTTATTTCGTTTTGCACGTCCAAAGATAAAAGAGTAATTATTAAAATAGAAAAAGTAAAAGATTTTAACTCGGCCACAGAATCAAAAGAGAGAGAGAGAGAGAGAGAGAGAGAGAGAGAGAGAGAGAGCCATGAGAAACTAAACTTGATAGATTCCCTCTTCTTCATTAATTATATCTAAATCTAACTGAATTAAAAGTTATTCAGCAAATTACAATCAAATTACAAATCAAGGTGAATGAGACAGAGCGAAAATTAGATAAAACTTCCTCTCGTATGTTGTGCCACCTAGACAATAAACAATAAGTTGCACGAGAAAACAACTAACCACCAGTTTTCAAATCCACACCATCCTGGATAGGGATGAGCCATAAGGGGAAGATACCCGTGAGGCCAACCATAGTGCTACCCAGCAGAGAGAATATCCATGGATTGTACGAGAAATATTCCACGATCTCGTGCCAAGGTAGCCATTCGTCGGTGCCTCCGAGGATGTCGCAGGACGGCAGGTATTCCGCATCCGTGCAGTTGTGGGTGCACGCGTACGACGCTACGGCGGCCATATTTGTTGTCGTATGCTCTGTCAAGAAAGATTCTCGCCGTTCCTCGAGAGAGCTCGTGTCAGGAAACGGGTTGTCGATAATAATAAACGTCGATGTCAACGCCTAGCCTGGACGGGAATAGCCTCTCGTGATGAAATCGCGCACGTGGACGACGTCAAACTGATAACGAATCAAAGAACGAATCTCCAGATGCCTACCGGGAGATAACCTCCTCGTTTACCAAAACAACACTTCTCGCCTTGAAGAAGACGTTGTTATCGTCGCAACGTGACCGATGAAGTTTAGATTACAGGTCCGCAACGACAAGTGGAAGAGCATTCGTTAGAGTCGTGTTATTTTGTTTTTCTTTTCGAACTCTCGTCTCCAGAATTATTCTCCACGTTGGCTCCACACTGCTCATCTATCGGATGGATGAAATTTCGCCGTAGATGATTTGTTAAGACAACGACCGCCGAGCGACCGACTAGCCTACACTGAGGACTGAGCACGGACGCTTCGAATCAGGACGTCGCCGCTGCCTGCCGCTTCGATAGTTCTTTCCGGTCCGTCGTTATTTCATGCCGCCGTGTCGAGTCGCAGACAAAGACACCACCGACGCCGTGGTGATTAAATGCGCGATCACGATCTCGGAGACGCGCGTCGCGTCCCCTGTTACCCGCACTCGGTCGCTCTCGCTTTTCTTATCACGCTGCTTCCGTACTCGATTAGATTCGCTTCTGCTTCACGTTTGACTGATATCACTGTGAACTACAACACTACGTCGTAACGACTGACGCGCGTTGCGCCGTAGACAGCCCCTTTTATAGCCTGCCGAAGCGAGAAGGAACGTTCGTGACGTTCGTCCAATGTGTAGGTTAGTACAATGCGAGAACGGACTAGCAGAGTAACGGAGAACATGATACGAACGAGAGAGAGAGAGAGAGAGAGAGAGAGAGAACATTGCGTTCGTGAAGAAAGAGAAAAGAGAATTTGCGGGAGAAGAGGAGAAAGAGAAAAAGCGAGGATGCGCAGTGGAAGAACGTTCGTTCGAGTTGATAAAGGCGCTGCTTTTCAAAAACGGAAACGCATTTGGTCCACTTTTCATCATTCAATCTTTAAGTTTCTTTGATATCAAACAAATTTAAATGCAGCTTGATTTTTTGTTTTCTTCTTCAATTCTTTATTGTCTTACTCAGAGAGATTGAATATGTACACACAGAAAAATCATAAGAATTTTTTTTTCGCATTTGTAAAATTTTATTTTTAGTTCAATTTATATAGAAACGAATTCTATTAGTAATTTGAAGAAATTAAAGTGATTACTCAATTTATTTTCTTTTTATCAAATAATGATTATTTTTAACAATATTTTCTTGATAATAATCTTAAATATACTTGTTACAAATTTGAGAAAAACTCATTAAAATGTCTTTAAAATAAGAATATACATTTTTTTTTTAAATAGAGGAAAAAGTCGCCGATATTAATATAGATCTCTTAAAAAAACATATCCTCTTATTTCTTGGAAACTATTGCATTAATACTGATAAAAACATGTTTAGATAACACAGTTTACCACAAGAAAATCTGCGGCCAGCAGAGCCAGTTATTTTCTTAGGAAATTTGAGTTCGCTGAATGTAAATTCACTAATGAAAAAAACCTATTACAGATTTTTTAGATAAATCGGGTAATATGAGTTAAAAACAGCGATTTTTCACCATATTTATAATCTTTTTTTTGGTTAAATTTCATTTCTCAATTTTATTAACGCCACTTTAAAGAACTGTTCCTTAAAAGGAATTTTTATTTTTTATTGTGTGACTTTTTTCATTGAGTTGTTTTCTAAATAAAATATAATATGGCGGAACCAAATTGACGGATTAAAACTGGAAAATAGATAAATTTGTATAAAGAGCATTTTTTTTGTCATATTTACCATTTTTACGTGGTTAAATGAAATTTTGACCTTTAATTTTAAAATCTGACATGATAGGCATTTTTCGCTGGCGAATTTGGATTCAGCGACCTTGAATTTATTAAGAAATACTGGTCGTCACGGGAAAAAGAATCAAATTTTGTCGAACAGTGTCATTAAAGACGTATAAAAGCTCATAATATTAGGTGTGGGAAAAAGTTCGTGGCGTTTTTCCGTTAGATGGCATTAAAAAAACGCCACGAACTTTTTCCCACACCTAATATATTTATGACTTGTTTCTATATAAAATGAGCTAAAAATGAATTTCTACAAATGCGAAAATAAAATTCTTATGATTTTTCTTTTGCAAATTGCGCAGTTTAATAAGAAAAATTAAACAGCCAATTATCTTACTTTATATTACATAGTTTAAATAATGGCTATATTATTA
>Ga0157363_1003619_pt1 | contig 14007 bp, 5 predicted proteins | sample AttsexASBM1_FD_111477 | JGI IMG/M metagenome (GOLD analysis project Ga0157363, IMG submission 111477) | Fungus gardens microbial communities from leaf cutter ant in Ribeirão Preto, State of São Paulo, Brazil - Atta sexdens ASBM1 | ecosystem: Host-associated > Fungi > Mycelium > Unclassified ...
AGTAGAATAAATATATTTCAATCATTAATAACAATAAATTATTAAAAAGAATAAATTATTCAAATATATAAATTTTTATAAGAAATTCATATTTTATAATATTACGTAAAATTACATTTATATTTTATATCAAATATTTAATATCTTTCAAACATTTTTTATCAATTATTTATTTGCAACTATAACTTGAAAAAGTGATTTTGTATCATATTGATATATTAACAATTATTTTATCTTCTTCAAAATTTAATTACAAATCTAATTATCAAATATAACATAAAATAAACATATTTGAATAATTGAATCATAATAATCTGAAAACACAGTAATAAAGCAAATGATTAGCCATCCAAAAAGTCTCATAACAATACCTGCAAAAAAAACTGCATATAGCTTTATAAGCCTCCCTTCTTTCCTTCCTATTTTCTGGCTTACTCGTCTCTCTAATATTAAAACTCTGTATTTTCTTCGTCGTTTTTTCCTTCTCTTTATATCTTCGCTTTAAGCGTCGGTTGCATCGAAGAATTTTTGCGGTACGTAAAGTCCACGCTCGAGACGTAACTGGCTTGCTCGATCTTGCTCGTGATATTGAAGGAAAAAGAAGGAAGGAAAAGTAATAGATAAGATGGCTTCGAGGAACGAGAAGATGGAGTCACATAATCTGCATGACACCGCCAATGGGATCAGCGTCACGGCGCAAGCATCTTCGAGGTTCTTTGAATTTTAACATTTCACTTCCGTGACTCGTTATCGATGATATCTTCCGAGATCCTCGGCCGCTTTACGTCGCAGAGCTGTTTATCCAGAATAATATCAATTTGATTTTGACAACAAATGCGGAGAAACCTTTGAAAAAAGTTCAGTGCTGCTAAAGGAATAAGAGAGATGCTACTATTATTTTTTGCTATTTTCTTTTCTGGAATCTTCGTTCGTTTGTTTTAAACCAAGTAAAGAAGTACTTAAACCAATCTGAAATAGTGTCAATTTATTCTTTAGAAGTTTTATATTGCAAAAATATAACACAAAGTTATATTGAAAGAAACAATAACGAAAGAGAGGAAAACGAGATAGAGGAAAATAACAATGTCGCTCATCTAAAATATTATTTCAGCATTTACCTGCGCTATACTTTTAAATTTATAAAATAATGAAGTATATATGCGAGTAATTTTTGTGAGCGATAATGAATATCTTTATATATTTAATATATAGTAGTATAAAAATATATAGTAGTATGTATAAAATTTTTTTAAATAAATATCGGACGTAATTTTTTTTAATAAAAATAAGACGTAGTAAAACGGATCACGTATTTTCTCTATTTTGGAAGAAAATATAAACTACAGGAACTACAGTGAATGTAGCTAAATCTGGCAAAAATAAGCGACGAACGATATATTTTCGAATTGCCGCTAGCAGACATTATCAACGCGAGACTCGCGTTGTTGGAAACAGCCCACGGCGTCTCTTGCTCGCAGAGATTTAATGATATACGCGTAATTTCCTCTCGTGACATATGCTCGAACTTGACTAGCAACATGCCTCTTGTATCCGCATGAGATACCGTCTCTGCTCTTTTTGCACGTCGCTTATCAAGCCGCTCGTTTCGCGCACTTTCCTCCTGGTGTATCCGTGATTTAACCTTCGCAGGTACAATTTACTTTTCGCAGTATTTCTCCCTGAACTTTTCTATCTGATGAGGATACACAGAAGAGACAAAAATCATGATGTAGAATCGAACGAAGAAAAAAAGAATTTAAAAAAAAGATAAATTAAATGTCAAAATTATTGTTACATTTCTTATAAGCAGTTATGCGAATATTAATTTATCAGAACGATATTGTATAATTACATAACATACAGTTTATAACATACAGTTTATAAATGCAAACAATTTCAGTTTTTTAATTAATTATATTAATGAATGTATTTTTATTTTGAAGTAATTTATTTTCAACTTGTGTAGTAGAATATATAATAAACTATAATATTCGTACTTCAATTAGAATGAAATGACAGAACGACAAATTTCATTTAAAACTTGTCAGACTCTTGTAAAAAGTGCAAAGACATGTCGACTTATTCGTTATTCGTAGTTATGATCAGTTAAAATATGAAATGCGAAATTGCATTATTATCTTTTATTTTGTTTCATCCGTAAAACGTACTTTTGATAGAATTTTGTACTTTAATATCCTGTTGCTCACTGTTTCTGCTCTCAGACTCTTCGTCAGCGTAGGACACAGCTCTCACGGGAAACCTTCAGGCAGCCGTTTCGCTTGCTCGTTCATTCATTCGTTCGTTCGTTCGTTGCCCGTACGCAATTTATTTTCTCGGCTCTGCTCGTGATTTCTGCCTTATACGCCGCCAAGTCGTATCTTCCGTAACTATCATATTTACCGTATCTTGTTTACAGAACGCTGGCGGAACGATAGAAATTATTTCTTGCAAAACATTTGCAAAGCGTTCATTATTTATGATCGAAAGTTTAATAATCAATAAATCAAGCAATTTATGTGACAATCAGTTTATGTGATAATCAAAAACAGTTATTTATAACGTAATATTCAAGATAAATATATTTAATTAAAGATAGTATTATTTTTTCATATTTTATATCGTGTTACTTCATATCATATTTTAAGAATATATAGACAACAAACATATACATTTTTAAATACTCCAATTTAATTTTCGTTGACGTGCAAAATCATACTTAATAATGTAATATTATCTCTGAAAGTGAAGACGAATTAAAATATTGAAAATGGAAAAATACATCGGATTTATTACGTATATATTGTCAAATATATACAAGATAAATTTTATTATAAAGAAATGCTTATTTGAGATGTAATAAAAATCAATTGTGATAGAGACGGAGATAAAATATACACGTATAATCCATCGTGAAACCAAAGAATTATATATATTTTGTAAATAATCACGCACGTTTCATGAGACAACACGATAAAGTTATCTCGGTTGAACAAAGACAAATATTTTTATAAAACGTAGGAGAAAGAGGGTGCCATAATCCTTTCCGGATAACAGAACCTTATGTACAATAGAAGTATAAATGAAACGCTGCTGTTTGTTCGGGCGTACATAGGTCTCGTAATAAATGTGCAGGGGATCGTCGAGGCCTCTAAAAAATTAACAAACCCGCTGTAGAGGCGACGTCGAGTTAATGGCCGCTGCAATATTCATCGACCGAATGAAGTAGGAGCCTTTTCAGCGAGCTCGTCAGACAGTTCTTGCAATCGCGAGGCTGTCGTCCACCGTAGTTGACTTAAAAGTCACCCTCACATCGCTCCTACAAATTCGAGGCAACAAGAAACAACGCTTGTGAAAAGTTTGCTCTAATTTTTAAATATAAGCATAAATTACGTACAAGCAATTTTTTTCTATAAAAATTTTGTTGTAAAATTAATTTCAATTAATTCTATGAGAATGTTACTTTTAAAAAAATATATTATTGAAACAATTGTAATTTATTTGTTTGTATAAATTAATACTTTCAATTAAAATCAATTAAAATTTTTTAAATATGTTTGATAAGATCTTTATTTACTGTAACTTTGAAAAGTATTTTAAATTATTATTAAGTCATTTTAAAAAATAATGAAAACATACTCGAATCTAATTTCAATTAAATTGAAGATATCGTATAGGGAAACTACTATTTCGCACGTATCATCTCGAAAATGAATATCTTTCACGGTGATATAAATGAAATTGAAAGTATCGCATAATTTAGGATGTTCGTTGCTCATTTCTGTACGATGACAGGACAAGTTCCTCATGGAGATGAGATATTCTTTCCTGAAACGTCCTCGTAAGGGAGATGTACGGGATAAAAGTGTCAAGAGCGCCCTCTCTCGAGACATTTTCAAGAGAATGCAATAGAACGGGTGAACTATCAAGTATAAAGAAAGAGAAAAGAAAGAGAGAGAAAGAGAGAGGGAAAGAGTGCAACGAGCTAAAAGCATATATTGTCTACTCTAATATAGACCTTATCTCATGAATTTCCCGTCATCGTGCCTTCTGTACGAAACGCAACGACTCCGTTCCGTGACAAAGTTACTTGTCATTTTTACATACTTGTTCAGCATTCACGCTATGTTGTGCATGAAGTGCATTGGATCATGTTATTAAAATAAATTTTGCAATCTCATTTGTGTAAAAGAAAAGAATGAGATAAATTTTATCTTTATGCATACATATGCGCATGTAATTTATGTTTACTTTCTCCATGTCTTTCGCATCCTGATATGAAGAAACTGCTTTGTCGGAGTGATAGCTTCATTGATCATAAAAAAGCACGTAGACTCCGATAAAATCCTATAAACACATATATATAGATAGAAGTATTTTTGTTCGCGACACGTTTCGTGTATGTCGATTATTCTTTAACATATTTCTTCGCACGCCTCCATCACTATATCGTCACATTATCGTTGCTACTAGTGATCGTAAAGCACAAAACAACTTTGGAAAATATTATCACCCATTTGATCTGACGCGAGTCGTAAACGCTATTTATAAAGTATCATGAATCTTGCGTTCTGTTCTATAAAGAAGGGAAACAGAATCGAGACATCTTTTATCCACGACACTCTTTTGCGTGGTTATTCCTTCTTCATGATGCAAGCCGTATCGAATATTCCGAATGCATGCTACTTTATGAAGAAATATATTTATTGTCAATGTAGCATTTTTCTTATATATGTATATAAGGCAGCTGTATTGTCGTACACTAGAATATATACTTCGATTTCGAGACAAGATTGAAAATTTCTTTCTGATTATGAAGATTATTAGTCTTTTACGATATTAACATATCTATATTATTTTAAAATTTTTATTACTCTTTAGATACAATGATATGTAATTTTTATAATCGCGTAATTATATTTTTAATATAATATTAAACATAAGTATGATATACATATGTTTATATAATATACATTTTTATATAAAATATTAAAATATATATTAATAATGTGTTATGTTAAAAATAATATGTACATTATATAATGTTCAAAAATGATTTACATACTTTGTCTGTCGATACGAATTACATGAGTAAACAGATCAATCCAAGTTTCAAAATACGCTATCGTCAACGTATATTTTATGTGATCTTATCTTCATACGCGCAATTTATATTGAACATTGGACTGTGACACACGTTTCGATGTCTATCGCACTCACATATAGTACAAACGTGATTTATATGGAAACTCAGATGTTTTACCCGTCACGACATATGAGATTGATACTTCTTCATTACAGTGTTGGATTACTGCGTTTTCAGTTTATGTCGCTACCAGAGCGACGTATCGTGCATAAAGAGTGCATGTTGTTGCACGTTCGAGACGCATGATGGATAGTCGGATGTAATGAGGAAAATACGCCGCATGCAACGCAAGAGTTGCTGTGAGTTCGACTAAAACCACAGTAAAAACAAAAGGTTAAAACAAAAAGGAGAGTAAATACGAAAAATACTCTCCTTCCATTGAAAAATCTAATACACTGTTATTGTGGAAATAGTAGAAATTCTAATTGTATGTCTAACATTTATCGTATCACGAAACCTTCTTAATTTCGAATTTTAATTACGAGAAACACAATTATACATAAATTAAAACAACACTATTATACATAAATTATTAATCCTTAACTACCTTTAAGTGATAAAGTGATAAATAAAGAATCTTCTGTGTAAAAATATTAAAATGTCAAATATAATGTAAAGGAAGCTTTGCTATTTCTTAATGACTTTAATATACAATAGTATAGATAATATAAGATAATAATATAAGATAATAATATATGTGCAAAAAGAAAAAAATTGATAATAATACCAAATTTATTTAAATGAATTAATAGTGAAATATTTGTTATTATTATTTAATATAGTGTTATTAACTAACTACTAATGTTATTAACTTTGAATATTTCGGAATATTTACTGTTTCAATCTGTTCAAATAAAATTTTCCATTTTTTTCGTCTGTCTAACAATCCATTTCAAAATATTTTCGCACCGGAAGAGATCAGATAAAGAAACAAAGAAATGTAGTTTGATAAAACAAGGCCAAATAATACGGTGAACAAACAGTAGTAGAGTGGGATAAAAGGACGGAAAGAGAAGAACCGTTCATAAATAGGACAGATGGATATAGTATATGTATTTCACACAGCTTGAGCGTGTCTCATCGCTTTCATTTCTGTATCACGTCTTCCTTCCGGTGCTCAGTTCTGTGATTTCTTTGCGCTTCGACGATCATACTTTGACAGAGCGTGCGAGAAAAAGATGGAGGACCTGTCTCGTCGCGAGCATTAAAAAAAGACAATGAATTTCTTTGCGTTAGCAATGTGAAAACACGCGTCCGTGTAATCTTGGCGAGATGAGTGCGATATGTGTTTTTCTCGTTTCTTCCCAAGCGACACGGTGTATTTCGGATGCGTAAAGCAACGGCCGCGGGTTGTTTGTGGCACCATATGACGGGTCGTGGTGTCGAGCAAGCTTGCAAGCGCGGTACCTTCCGGTTAACGCGCATAGCCAGATTAGAAATGGTAGTAAAAATAATACTGCATTAATAAATATAAATAGATTAAGCGTCTAAAGCACACATCTATTTACAAAACGGAAGTACTATTAAAAGAAAAAGCTTTGATTTGCATATTTCATTATAAAATCCTGACACGTTTTCGTCTGTATTTAAATTTTTTTCTTATTATTTTAATTTTTTAATTCTTTATTCTGAGGAAAAAAACATGTTTTACGTCTTAAAAAAGTATTCAAAAATTTTATTTTCGCTTTGATTATAATAATTTCTTTAGATTAAAATTATTATCATTTTTTTAAGTACCGTGATTTAAACTGTTAGCTGTTGATTGTATTAATTTGATTAGCAAAACGAACGCTTCTAAAATTTCTATAAATTCGTAACACATAGTTAAACAAAATGAACGTAAATATGATAATTACAAACTTTATTGACATTAAGCAAAGTTTAACACAAGCTATTTTCCATTTGTATGCAAATTTCTCTTCTCGGAGAATGTGACGTTAATCAAATTTGCGTAATTAAAACTTGTTTAAATGAACCTTGTAAAGCAAAACTTTGAAGACAATACGCCAAGAAACAGAGATATTTGTTCATTAGAGAATTACAAAGCTCCGAATTCAGAGTATGAAAGAAGTATAGTTCATGAAGTAGAAAGTAGCAGAAAATTCAATAGTTAGAAAGTCGAAGAATCTCTGAAAACTTCGTTTATTTCATACTCCTTTCGAAACTACATAAAACATGCATAACATTCCGTTTCGAATCATAAGGGAAAGACATTTCCTAGATAGTCAAATCAAATGCATCAGCGTACGCATACGTATGCATTTTATGAAACAACTCGCGTTGAGAGGCATTCGGAAGAAAGGTATTCATTCTTGTTTTCTTTATGCAACTGGCGCAAAACATAGACCGGTGTAGTTTCAGTTTGAAAATAATAGTATTTCTTTTCACCCGATTGTAACTAACTGCCAAGTGCAAATTTCGCCAAAAGTTGGTTCATAGTTTACTACACGTGGTCACCGGCGAATACATTCAACACCGTTTCGTAACGATGTTATTTATGGGGATATAGTTTGTAGTCCGCAATTGCAGCAGAAATGGCCGATATACGTTCACTTTAGTATTTTGTTCTTCTTCCAACTTAAGACCGCGAACTAATCCTTTTACTGGCTTGACCGAATCCGCTAAAACGGATTGCCGTCTCCTGTTAGCGTTTAGTTTTTATCGGCGACCCTTTTCTTTCCATTTCGCCTGAGCGCTTCTTCTAAGACGACGGATGCCGTTGTGACACCAAAAAGTATTAAACCTTTTTTTAATAAACCAGAATTTGGAAATAAAATGAAACTTACACGAATACGTTTTAAAGATAACTTGACTTAAAGAACAAATTGGTATTACATAATAAAATAATAAACAAATATCTTTAATATTTATAGTATTAATAGATATTTAAATGTTTATATACTTGATATTAATTATAACAAATATTTATATACTTGATATTAAAAACATTAGGACTGTATATATAGGAATGTATATATTTTGAAAAAGAATTGAAAAAGTAGGATTTCTGATTTTTTTTTTTCAAAAATTTTAGCAATAAATATTTATATGATACTTTGAAGATTGACTTTTGTTTTGTTGCAAGAAATGTGTTATAGAAAGTATTTAATGAAATAATAAAAATGAAATAATAGAAATTAATATTTCTATAAATAGTAATTAGTACGTTGATTGTAAATCCACACGAGATAAATAAGAGCAGCGTATATATCAAAAGCGTATGTCAGCATACGAAACTAGTGATAAATGCAGCAACGATCACGCGCATCTCCATTGAGAGATGTGCATTCATCATTATTCTATTCAATGCTCCGTATTCATTTCGACTTTTTTCCATCTCTTTTCACCGGAAGCGTTGCACTGTCGATCTATAATGTCGGATTCGAGACGAGCACTTTGAGGCAAGTGATTGAAATCTTGAAATATTTAGAGTTTGCCTAATATTTAAATCTTTATTTTAGTTTAAATCTTTATTACAATAAATTTGTTTTACAAAAAAACAGATTATTTCATTTTACATAATAATTATTGGTTATTAGAATAAGTTACTACGTTACGTGAAATATTACGCAACGTATTTTAGAAATACTAATACAATTTTTAATTGGATAATATTATAACAATTACAAAGGCACTCAGTTATTTTAAAATCCTCCCTTCACGTTCTCAATTATTATTTAGACGATAAAATTCGACGTGCTGAAATATTTTTAAATCAACTTTGTTATTATTAATATTTTCGATTATAGAAAGATGCAGCCATGATCAAGCGAACTATTATTATCAGGAGATATCTGCAATGCCAACAACATCCGCCGGAGAGATGATAAATGTTTGGCCCTGTTTAGCCTCATTAGCGATTTGTTATGTCACATATGGTTGCCTCGCTTTGTTGAAATAAATTTTTAGTCGTAAAAAAATATTATTTTTGATCTAGATACTTTTCTGCTCTTTGATAATTCTATTATCAATGTTATCCTTAAAATCACTATATAATTTGATCTTATATAAAATTGAAATAGAATAGTAAGTGATGAATTAAGAACTACAATTCAATTTCTAATTTTTTATTAAAGAAAAACGCTCTTAAGCAAAAAATATATTATGTAAAATCAAGAAAATAAGAAAATAAATGATTATAATAGTTATAATAATTACTATTATATAATATATACTCAATAAGCACAATCTATTTCAACGAAAGCAATCTATTTTCTTTTATCTATAATTATTAATAATAAGAAATTAATTGTACCATATCTTTCTGAGAAAATACAATTATATGACTTCTTGTCTATAATTGCAAAGATATCTATAAAAATATAATTGATGGGTCACTTATTAGTGCGCGTATATACTTTACGTAATTTTATCTTAGCTTTATGAAAAATTCCGATCAGATCCTTTTTAATTTTGCCGATTTCGAATGTGTATAATCTTCTCTTGGATATTAAGCTTTGCTAGAAAGCTATTAATATCGAACACGGCGATTCACGGATGGCATATAGAGCTTGCCAAATGACGAAGTCAGTACACACACAAACTGCATCTAGCCTTGGCCAGTTGATCCGAGATTATATTGTATGGTACGCGTTCTGATATCGGATTAAAATGTAATGCAGCAATGCTAGTTCATGGAAGGAATCCTCGCATATACGTCTGTGCGTATAATTATTAAAACGCGGTTATGCAATAGTTAATTATCTATAATGAAAATATATACATATATAAATATAAATATTATATCTATGTTGCAAAGTTCTCATCTTGGAAAGAATTAAGTGCTCATGACGAAAAAAGATTGGATTTGTATTTTAAAAATAGTGAAATAATATAAATACTCTCGAAAAATGTTGATACGATTGCCTTTCTCAGTGATATAAATTGTAATGCGGCACTCAAATAATTAAACAAAAAAGTATTTTATTTCAGCAAAAATAAAACTTTATTCTTCATCTGATTGTTTTTCGTGAAAATTAAAATCAAACAGATTGATAAAGAAACAATTATAATATTACCTAATTTTGTAATTTAGGAATTGAAACGAATTTTTATTAATTCTTTATTTCTCCATTTCTACATTTCCATGATTTAAATGCAAGCCGTCATTTCTCGTCATTAATAACATTTTCCTAAGACCGCATTTATATAATACATCGCATTTAAATCATCGAACGTGTTCGCAATTGAATCTTCCGATATGCAGACACACAGAATTTGTAATTAAAGGTACAGTATTACGCGCTGCGCCTGAGCGCTATATGCCATTTAATTCGCTCAAAAATTCCGTTCCGTGAGGAACGAGGGTTCAATTACGACGCGTTCAACGATTCAAGCGGGCGCGGCATTACTGGATGTGATTATCGCGACGCGGAACGATGGAACTGTCGCACGAATTCGCTCGCGTCATCCGGCCGTTTTACGACGAGGAAATCGTGCCAACCATGGTGAGCCATGAATATTTATCAGCTTGGAGGACAGCTCGGTAGTGGTCTCGCAAGAGTGCCTGGCATTGATTCGACCGGCTCTGCAAGTTCGGCATTGTATACGGTGTTATTAGCGGCTTCCGAGTAATCAGTGTGACAATGTCGAGCTTATGTATTGTTTGAAGGGGGAGGTAACAAGATAATGAATGGAGGATATATGAACGCATGTAGTTAACTCTGACATTGCGAGTGTTTAAACCCTTTGGGCGTAGCCCTCGGATATTTTCCTTCCTTGTTGATGAAATGTGATGATGCAATGAGCTCTTTGGAATATTTATCTTAGATAAATATATGATGATTATAAAATTTGAAGTTTACTTTTGAAATATTTACATTATTTTTATAATCTTTTTGCTCTATATATTTAAATGCGCAATTGAAAAGATTTTAAAATGTCGGATTTTATTGATATAATGTCAATAGTATATTTATTTTCATGAAACTGCGACCCATGTATTAATTTAAATCTTTTATGTAAATACTTTACATAAAATAATCTCTAGTAAAACAAAAACTCATCTCTATATATTTTTAGCTCTATAAAATATTTATTTATTAAAAATAATCTTTATTGAACGAAAATTATTCTGCTATACGTTGCTCATCTACCAACGTTGCTGCCAACAACGTTAACAGAATTTAAATTTATTTGCTGTTCACAATACATGAATAATTCATGATAACGTATACGTCGGATCGTTAATTACCACTCGATAATCATATTTTAGTTCTTAACGGGATGCAGTAACCCGAGGCTTTTAAGCAATTAATGGGCGCCGCGTTAAAGGAGGGATATCGAAAGTGCCGGCGACGCAAATGCGATTTCCGCGACACGGAAAATTGAAGATCTCCGTCCTTGTATTCGATAAAAAAAAGTCTTCGCGGTTTGGCTTTCGGCGACTGAAAAATATAGATCATAAAAAGTATCATTAACCTTCTGAGTATTTGTTCTCAGTATTTTATCTTCTGTATTGTTTTAGTTCTATTTTAACAATATAATAGTATTCATTATTTAAACATCAAACGTTATAAGTATCTGTAACTAGTTTTTAAATTAAACTAGAAAGCAAATGACACAATAATCTTTCTTTCTTGAACAGAGATAATAAAAATTAATAATGTGAAAATTTTTAAACGAATTTATCCGACTACGCGAACATTTCAGATTACTTATATTTTTAATTTCTGTTGAATAAAACTAATAGGGACCTCCCGACAGTTCCACCTCTCCACGCGTTTCTACTTCGGACACATAATTCGCACATCCTGCGAGAGAAAAGCTGCCGTTTTGCCGCCATCGTAGCTGAAGACAAGGCTGAAGGCTGGATGTTACGAAGAGGAAGAGAAAGGCGTGGCACTTCCGCATGTGCTCCATCCTCTCGAGGAAGCTGACGTAATTTCCACGCTGAATCAGCAGTCGGCGCAAGCAGTCAGCGAGACGCCGCGAGGCGAAAAGTCCATTAAATGTCCAACGAATGGTGTTGCTTTTCTTCTTCTTTATTCTTCACGTTACGTCCGCGTTACGTCCGATATTCGCCATCGCGGCCAGTTTATATTCCTTTCAAGGAGTAGCCTCAGGTGTACTTCTTGATTCTGATGCATCGATTCTTGTATATAAAGGACTTTAAACTCTTTGTGGAAGAGCACACCTGACAACCTTCGATTGTCATGATAATGCAGTGTTGACTACATTTTTCCGCGTGATCGAATGATAATTAGACATGAATATTATGCGCATCGAAAATGCATAATTTTTTATATGATATATTTCAACAAAATTGGTCGACAACTTTATAATAATTTTATTTCATTATTTCCACGAAGAGATTTTGGATGAAAACAGCCGTTTATAATATTAATAATATAATTAATATTACTGAATTAATTTCGTTGAATTAATTAACTGTCGCACGATCGTCTGACTAACGAGTTCCGTGGATTGAAATTGCGGATCATAAAAATTTCATCGTCGCGCGGAAAGTGGCCGACCGACATGAATTATTGCGAGACTCGCGACGAAATTTCCCCAGTTGCAAAATATTTATAGCTTCTTAAAGCTGAATCGCAATATAGTGACAATTAATTAAAGCCATATTTCTTAGAGTACCTGTTTGTGTAGAATTAGTTTAGGATCTTGGTTTAGTTATATCTACATAAAATTTGCAAGAATTATATTTTTTATAAGCTTTATTATAATTTTATTATAACAGGAACTTTGATCGGAAATTTTCATATATTTTAAAATAATGAAAAAATTATAAAAATTAAAAATTTATTTTACAAAAGAATATAGAGGAAATATGAAACTCTCTGTACTTTACAATTTAATTATACAATTCCATTTTTTCTATCTCTTATATTTCAACTTAATTTCTTTTACAGACTGAATTTATTCAGATTATATTTTCTCTTATCTCCCTTTTCTAATTACTTTCATGAGTCTTTTCAGAATAAATTCTGCGATAATTTTTTGTCTCGAGTCGCAATATGTTAAAATAATTGCATTCTGAAGTGTTAAGTAAAATACGATCCTTTATTTTTAATCGTTCTACTCACAATTGATTCCTCAAACAGGTACTTCTTTTCTTTTAAGGTAAAGATTTCTTTTAAGCCATATAATCCTGATTTGGCACTTCTCAGAAGTGAGAACACGTAACATCCGGTATATAGATTGATTTCACATATTGAGAGTTCGGTAACTTCTCTTCGATTCGTTCTCTCACGTTAGGATAAAATTTAATGATGCTCGTCTGATGTGCCGGATTGACCAGCGTCCATGGCAAACTACGATGCAAATGGATCAAGACATGCGGATCGAACTCTGGACGATGCACTTCGAAGAGAGTTCTACGGAGTTTCGAAGAGGCGACCACTTCGTGGTTTGTTGAACACTCTGATAAATTTGATGAATATTCAAGCTTACAAATAATATATTATCGCATATATTAATTGCAAGTTCTGTATATAACGTTTTAGTGTTAATGAGTATATAATAATTAAATGTTTTCAAGTCACAGTTTCCCGATACTTTCCAAGCTTTTCGCTAATGCATCCTATTTCTGACTTGGTCTCTATAGTTACGATCAATTGCGATGGTACACACATAACAAATTATATAATTCACTATTTTAACAAAACACAAGTATGCATACATATTTGTTAAAGGGTGTACTTTAATTTTGCAAATATTGTTACAATAATAGTAGTTTTTGTTGGAAATTATAATTTTTACTAAAAAATTGCAAAAGTAAAAATATGAAACGTAATGTATTTAAATTATAATTTTGCGATAAAAAGATGAGTTAAATTAGAAACAATTTCAATTCTGGAATAATAAGTAATAAAATAATATTTAAAAAAATAAAGAAACATATATTA